>Ga0302324_100000958_pt1 | contig 71800 bp, 57 predicted proteins | sample Palsa_T0_1_FD_201949 | JGI IMG/M metagenome (GOLD analysis project Ga0302324, IMG submission 201949) | Peat permafrost microbial communities from Stordalen Mire near Abisko, Sweden - Palsa_T0_1 | ecosystem: Environmental > Terrestrial > Soil > Palsa > Peat permafrost | place: Sweden: Abisko...
TCCATGAAATAGGTCGTCAGGTGGTAGGCGCCATTCATTTCGCCACCGCCTTGGTGCCCATCTTCGATTCGGGCTTGCGCTTGCCAAACATCTTCAGCATGCGGTCGGTGATGCCGAATCCGCCCACCACATTGATGGTGGCCGCGGTGACGGCTACAAATCCCAGCACGTGCGCGGACTCGTGACCCTTCACCGCGCCGGCCAGCACCAGCGAGCCGATCAGCGAGATGCCGGAGATGGCGTTGGTGGCAGACATCAGCGGCGTGTGCAACAGCGGCGGCACCCGGCTGATGACCTGGTAGCCAAGAAAAGCAGCCAGCGCGAAGACGTAAACCGAAGCGATCAGGACAGCGGGATTCATGGGTTTCTCAAGGACCGAGTTGTCAGCGCTTTGTGTCAGGGCACGACTTCAGTCGTGCCGAAGAGGCCGCTAAAATGGCGGGCTTTAGCCTCTGCAGGTTCATGCCGGAGCCTTGACGGATTCCAGCAGTTTCGCCACGCGCGGATTCACCGGCTTTCCCTCATGAGCCACGCAAGCCCCCGCCAGCACTTCATCGGCGAGATCGATCGTGAGCGCGCCCTTCTTCGCGATCAGCCCGAGAAAGTTGAGAATGTTGCGTGCGTAGAGCGCGCTCGCATCGCCGGGCACTTCGGCGGGCAGATTCAACGGCGCCAGCAGAGTGACTCCGCCGATATGCTGAGTCACTCCGGGCTGCGTCAGTTCGCAGTTGCCCCCGGCCGGCGCGGCCAGGTCCACCAGCACCGACCCCGGCCGCATGGCATCGACCGCAGCGCGGCGAATCAGCCGCGGCGCCGGCCGCCCCGGCACCTGCGCAGTCGTAATCACAACATCGGAATGTGCGGCCGTGCGCGTGATCAGGTCGCGGCCGCGGTCGAGAGCCTCCTCGGTCAGCTCAGCCGCATAGCCGCCCTGGCCCTCGCCGCTGATGCCGCCCAGGTCCACATCCAGAAACTTCGCGCCCAGCGAGCGCACCTGCTCGCCGGCCGCCGCGCGTACGTCGTATGCCTCGACCATAGCGCCCAGCCGCCGCGCCGTCGCGATCGCCTGCAATCCAGCCACGCCCGCGCCAATCACAAACACGCGCGCCGGCGGAATGGTGCCGGCCGCTGTCATCATCATGGGAAACATGCGCGGCAGCAAATCGGCGGCTGCGATCACAGCTTTGTATCCGGCCACTGTCGCCATCGACGACAACGCGTCCATTGATTGCGCGCGGCTGATGCGCGGCACCAGCTCCATGCTGAAGAGCGTCACCGGCCGGTCGATCGCGGTGATCAGCGCGCCCGGCGCATCGAGCGGCCTTAGGAATCCGATGACCACCGCGCCAGGCTTGAGTTGCGCCTGGTCCAATGCATCGGGCGCGTTCACCACCGGCAACACATCGGCGTTCGAGAAAATCGAGCTGCGGTCCGCGGTTAATCTTGCGCCTGCCGCTGCATAAGCCGCGTCGGAAGCGCCCGCAGCCAGTCCCGCGCCGGCCTCGACCACGACCTCAATGCCCTGCGCCAGCAGCGATTTCAGGCTCTCGGGCTGCAGGGCAACGCGGGTTTCGCCGGGAGCGGATTCCTTGAGGACGCCTAAAAGCAATTTGCCTCCGCGTTCGGATGGGCTTGAAGGGATGAAGGACAGATACCACGCTGAGCCTCGCCGCGTCCACAAGCATCCTTGCCTGCAATTTTCCACGGGCCAGGCAGGTGGGCAATGTGAGGCTGGTCACGAATGCAAAAGCGTAGCGGATCGCGACCCTCCAATCTGGAGCGGCAGTGACGGGGCCTTTGGCTTATATGGATCGGAGCAGCCGCCGATCGTATTGAAAGCGCTCTGTCGGTAGAATCCGGAGAAGCTGAAATTCAGGATGCGCCGGGTTGATGAGCCAGTTGTCTTCCACTGGCGCCAGCGCAGACGGCACGATCAGCAGCGCCGTCTCCGCTTGTTGGATGAACTGGTCGCCGATGCAGGCGATCGCCGATGGCGCAGGGAATCTTAGCCATTCCTCCGGCAGGTCAGCGGGCCGCAGTTGCCTTCGACTCATGCTGTCGGGGATCTCAGCCTGCGCGAGCGCCAGGTCGCCCGGCAAACCATTCGCGTCAAGGTGCGCCATGTATTCCAGCATCGCGAGCGAGAGATGTTCAGCCGTGTAGACCAGGCGCGTACCGACGCTCGACCAGCGGCCGCCAAAGCGGTAGCTCCCCTCGCCTTCAAATGGATTGGCAGCGAAGGGTTCCCGGAGGAGCCGGTAAACTCTCGTCAACTGACTCCGCCGTACGCGATGCGGCCGAGCACGTTTTCCACCTGACGGGCTCCGAGTTCAGTGTCAAGCAGGCTGAGTGGAGGAATGCCCCCAAGGACGACGTTTGGCCTTTTCATCCAGGCGATCCCCTTCTCGCGGTCGCCGATGAAGTAGTCGGCCAGCGCCAGCAGCCGCGCCAGCCGGTACAGCCTGTCTGACTCATACCGCGCCAGCCGCCCTTGATGCCTGCGCCTCTGCAGGCTGCGCGTGGAAAGGTCGAGGCTCGTCGCAACTTCCTGCAATGTAAGCCCGGAGCTGTCCAGCAGGGCGTCCACGACCGCGGGCTGAAACCCCTCGCGTATGGCCGCGCTCATGTCTTCCCCGCTCCGAATGGAGCGGCCTACAACTGCCTCGCCGCCAAGCTCGTCAACAATCGCCGTCAGCTCATTTACCATAATGTCGCCTATTATAGAGCCAATTGGCGCTATGCTCAAATCCTCACTTCGGCAGCGCCATCGACCCCGTCACCGTAAACCCCGCCTCCGACTTCGCCTGCGTCTCCTGCGGCTGCGCGCCGCCCAGCGTCAGCGTGTATTTCCCCTCCAGAATCGACCGGTTACCCTGGTCGTCAACGCTGGATAGCGTGCGCGGCTCGACGGCGATGGTCACATCCTTGCTCTCGCCGGCTGGAATGTTCACGCGCTGGAACCCTGCCAGCGAGTGAACTGGCCCGCCTGCCTGCGGCGTCTTCAGGTAAGCCTCGATCACCTCGTCGCCTGGGACCGCGCTCGAGTTGGTCACGGTCACCGTCGCGGTGATCGGATCGCCCGCCTTGATCGACTCCGCCGACAGCTTGACCGGCCCATATTTGAAGCTCGCATAGCTGAGCCCGTAGCCGAAGCCCCATAGCGGCTTGCCCTGGAAGTAGCGATAGGTGCGGCCCTTCAGCGTGTAGTCGGTGAAGGCGGGAAGCCCATCGAGGCCGGCGTAGAACGTCACCGGCAGGCGTCCCGCGGGGTTGTTCAGCCCGGCCAGCGTGCGGGCAATGGCCGTGCCCCCCTCGACGCCCGGATACCACGCCTCAAGAATCGCGTTGGCGTGCTCATTGGCCCAGTTGAGCGCCACCGCGCTGCCGCTCTGCAGCACCACAACCAGCGGCTTGCCGGTCGCCGACAATGCTTCCAGAAGTTTTTGCTGCAGCGCGGGCAGATCGAGGCTGGTGCGGTCGCCGCCGTCAAAGCCGTCGATCTTGATGCGCATCTCCTCGCCCTCAAGCTGCGGCGACAGCCCGACAAACGCCACCACCACATCGGCCTCTTTCGCGCGGGCCACGGCTTCGTCCAGCAATGCCTGCGCCGGCGCTTCCCACTTCAGTGTCAGGCCGCCGCCGGATTGATCGCCGGCATGGGAATACTCCAGGCGGAACTCATGTGGGTTGGTATCGGTGAAGTCGACCGAAATTGACGGCACCCTGGGGAAGTTCATCACCGGCGGGGCGGTGGGCGAGGCGCCCGGCGCCGCTTTGAAGTTGCCCATTGAGGCCAGGTCATTGCCGGCGCGCAGGCTGCCCTCGGAGAGCACCTTGCCATCGAGAACAAATCGGTACATCTCGACCGGCGAATAGGGAAAGCTGTCGCCCGGCTCCAGTGTAAAGACATAATGCCCGGCTGCGGGAACGGCAATCGCGCCGCTCCAGCGCACGGAGTAGTTATGCGTAGCCAGGTCGCGCACCGGCTGCGCATTTTCCCAGTCGGTCTGCACGGCGTGTTCGGTTTCGGTGGCAACCGGCCGGCCGGTCCAGTCCGCGGTGGCAAAAAACTCCGTCTTCAGGCCCTTGTCCATGCCAAAGGCACTGCGCGGCACCGGCACGCCCACGCCGGTGGCCAGCGTCGATCCCTGCGCATACACGATCGGCGTAGTGCGGAACTGTTGGAACAGCCCATCCAGAGGCGTAACCGGGTGAAACGGCGTGCCCACATAATTGCCCAGGATGGACGAGAGCTGGTCGGCTGTGGGGCCAATGACAGCAATGTGCTTCGGCGCGTCCGGTCCAGTTTTAAGAGGCAGCACACCATCGTTCTTGAGCAGCACCATGCTCTCCTCGGCGGCGTGGCGGCTGGCCTGGCGGTTCTGCGGACCGGCCGCCGCGTTGAACGGAACGCGATCCAGCGGGTTCGAGCCTTGTGGATCGAACAGGCCCAGCTGGAACCGCGCCGTATAGAGCCGCTCCGCCGCCTGCGTGATCAGGTCCTCGGTCACCAGGCCCTTGTGCACCGCGTCGGCCAGGGTGTTGAATCCCGGCGTCCAGATGCTGCATGACAGATCGGTGCCGGCCTGCACGGCCAGCGCGGCCGAGTGGGTGATATCCGCCGTCTTCTTGTGGCCCTGGTTCACGTCCACAATGGCGCCGCAATCTGACACCACAAAGCCCTTGAATCCCCACGCGTCGCGCAGGTGCTCCTTGAGCAGCATCTTGTTGGTGCAGGCCGGCCACTCGTCGATCGAGTTGTAGGCGCACATCACGCTCTGCACGTGGCCCTCGGTCACCGTGGCGCGGAAGGCGGGCAGATACGTCTCCTCAAGGTCGCGCGCGCTGGGGTCCACGTTGAATCCGTGGCGCAGCGTCTCGGGGCCCGAGTGCACGGCAAAGTGCTTGCTCGTGGCCACCGCGCGCAGGTGGTTCAGGTCGTCGCCCTGCACGCCGGTAACGAACGCCACGCCCAGCCGGCTCGTTAGGAACGGATCCTCGCCATAGGTTTCCTGGCCGCGCCCCCAGCGAGGATCGCGAAAGATGTTGATGTTGGGGGACCAGAACGTCAGCCCGTAAAAGATGCGGTGATTGCCCTCGCGCTGCGCCTGGTTGTACTTTGCACGCGCTTCAGTTGAGATGACCGTGCCCATCTGGTGCACCATCGTGGGGTCCCAGGTGGCAGCCATGCCGATGGCCTGCGGAAACACCGTCGCATAGCCGGCGCGCGCCACGCCGTGCAGCGCCTCGTTCCACGTCTGGTAGTCGGGAATGCCCAGCCGCGGAATGGCCGTGGCCCAGTCTTCAAGCTGAGTAGCCTTTTCTTCCAGCGTCATGCGGCTTACCAGGTCGTGCGCGCGTTCGGCCGGCGACAGCTTGGTGTCAAGATACGGCTCCTGCTGCGCATGAACGAGCGACGGAGAGATCAGGGCGAAAACGAGAAGCCAGCGGCGAAACGGCATGAGTGCATTCCTCTCTGAGGTTGGAGCTTCTATTTTTTGCGCACGCACCGCAGCCCGGCGGGAAAGGACCGGGATGAGACATCGGGGTGTCAGGATAAAAAAGGCAGCCGAAGAAAAATGTACAAGGGGAGGGGCGCTGCTGGCTAGCTTTATCGGTTTATCGATGCGCAGGTTACGCTTCGGCGGCCTCGGCTTCCATGCGCGGCAGCGTCAGGCGCATCTCTTCGAATCGCGAGTCGCCGTGCAGCGGCTTGAGGCGCGGGTCGGCCAGCACCTGGAAGAACCACGGGCATCGGTTCCGGTCCGCAGTGCGCAGGGCTTCAACGGCGGCGTCGTGTTCTCCCAGTTCCAGGTGCAGCGCCGCGGTAAACGAACTGATCGCAAAGCGTTCGCGGCTCAGCCACTGCAGCCGCTCCACGATGCCGCGCGCCTCCGCGTGACGTCCTGTACAGGCCAGCGCATAGCCATGCGTCACGGCGGCCAGATCGTAGTGCGGCTTGAGCGCGGCCAGTTTCTGCGCAAGCTCGACGCCGCGCTCCGGGTCGCCGTTGAACGCGAAAATCATCGAGCCAAAAAAGCTGGTGCCTTCGTGATCGGGGAACAGCGCCAGGGCCTGCTTGACCTGTTCCACGCTCTCTCGGGGCCGCCCCGCCAGGTGCAGTGCCCAGGCCAGGCGGTTGTGCAGATGGGCAGAATAAGGATCGTCGCGCATCGCGTCTCGCACCAGCGCGATCGCCTCGTCGAAGCGATGCCGGCTGAGCGCGAACATGATCCGCAGACGCGTGATCCAAGGGTCGTGAGGGTCGCGGCCGCGCTGGCTGCTCCCTGAGAAGGCATCGAGAGCGGCGCGCAGGTTGTGGTCCACATGAAACTGCACCCAGCCCAGCGCCGGCAGCACAGCCTCGCCATCACGGGCTGCGATCGACTCCGCGGCGCCGCGCACATAGCCCGCGGCCTCCGTTGGCGACATGAACCCGTAGAGCGCCTGTGCCACGCACAGATTTGCCAGGTCCACCTGGGCCGAAACCAGTGAGGGGTCGGCCTCGATGACACGCAGCAGCTCGTGCAGCCCATCCTGCATGCGATGGCGCTCGAGGCTATGCCACTTGTGCCGGGCCTTCAGATAAGTGTCGTAAGCCTCGCGCTTGCGGGCCGCGTCCGCATCCTCCAACGGCGTGTCGGCGGCTGCGGCCAGTGTCAATCCGCCGCCATTGAGCCTCTTGTGCGAAACCGATCCCTCGGCCGGCGGCTCAGGGCTCCGGCTCACCGAAAAAGGGGGCGTATGACCGACCTCCGCAGCGGCCGGAGCGCCGAGCCGGAAGAGCAGCCGGTTGACCAGCTCCTCCTCCATCCCGCCGATGAGGGTCTGCTCCATCAGCAGATCTTCTACCCAAAGCTGGGTGCCGTCCTCCACGCGAATCATCTCCGCGCGCAGCCGGTAGTAGGCGGGCAGAGCGTGCAGCATGCCTCTCAGCACCAGGTCGGCTTTGAGCGCATGGCCGATCTCGGGCGCAGTCAGTTCGCGCCGCACCAGCGAAGCCACTGAGTCGGCGGCGAGCACCGCAACCAATGCGGGACGCATGTTCACAAGCCGGGATGTAATACCATCCATGACGGCCGGAGCCAGGTGCTCCGGGAATCCAACCGCGGATTCAAAAGGTAGAATCGCCAGCCTGGGCATAGTCTCGGCCTCTCTGACTTCGCGGCGGCGCACCTCGGCCGAGAGTCGGTACCCGCGCTTGTAGACGGTCTGAATGCAGTCCTCAGGCTCGAGGCGAACGCGCAGCGATGAGATGCACTTCAGAATGCTGTCCGGGGTCACGTGCGCGTCCCCCCACAGTTCCGTGCGCAGCTGCTGAGTGGTCACCACCTGGCCGGCGTGGCTGAGCAGAAGCTCCAGCGCCGCCAACTCTTTGGGAGGCAGATGCACAACAGTCCTGCCCCGGAACAGGGTGCCGTCCGGCTCCAGACGGAAACCAGCAAAGCTGTAGCCTGCATGCGCGGCGCCGGGAATGCCTGGCGAAGCTTTCTCGTTGTCGGTCAAAGCGCCCCCTAAACCACTAGTCAAACCCATGGCTGATAGTTCGCCTCTGGTCAAAGCGAAATGCACCGGTCGACCGTAGCTCTGGGTCGAGATCCAAGGAAGTGTCAAAGTAAGTCCTGTTAGAAGAATTCAGACCTCTCTTGGGCCTGGTTAACATGAATCTGATTATGCTGGCTCTGAGTGAAATCAAAAGACTTTAAGCCGCAGATTTTCAGGCCAAAGTAATCCAAAACTGGTTACCTTATTACTACTTAGTTACGATGCAATAATTCTGTATGTATAACATTGCATAATATTTAACTAAATTATGTGTCCGATCTTGATTTCGTGACCCAAAACTCATAAATTGAATCGTACCGGTTTTCCACAGCGCAATGTATCCAACATCGAATTTGTTCGGGGTTTGAATCAGGCTCGCACTGCCCGCTTGGAAGATGACTTGGCTCCGGAAAGCTTGCGCCTTGAATCCAAGCTCATGGCGTTTTTTCATCGCTGGAGGCTGCATTCCAAATCGCCCATGCGTTCAATCTGGGTTTGCGCAACTGCTCGGTCTCTGACCGCATGATGTTGTACCGATGCTGGGTGCCCCAGGTCCCGATTTTGGGACCTGGGATGCCGCAAAACCCAATAGCAACGCACAAATTCAAACGGTCGCAGACCTGGATCGCTGGCTCTTCCATGGTGGTTGCGCAAGGAGCGCCCGCCGCAAGCGCACAGCTCTGAAAAACTTCAGGAAACTTTCCGAAGACCGCAATCCAACCGCTGCAACAATGGGTTCAGGCCAACGCCCGTATCCATCCAAGCGGAACGATCCTCGCTAGACCGGCGGCCAAAAAGAGGGTTCTCATGACCAAGGCTGTCAACTATTCCAAGTGGTATCTCGAGCCGTATTGCATCGGTATGAAGCTGCGCTCGCTGCGCACCCAGAAGCGTCTGACCCTCTCGCGCCTCGCGGCCGAAACCGGCCTCTCCACCGCGCTGCTGTCCAAGCTTGAAACCGACCGCATGATTCCCACGCTGCCCACGCTGTCCACCATCAGCCGCGTCTACGGCGTGGGCCTGAGCTATTTCTTCTCCGAGCCCAGCCAGCACTCGCTCTCCATCACCCGCAAGGCCCACCTGCTGGGCAACGCGCGCGGCCTCGACGCGGTAAAAGTCACGCCGCTGCATGCCGCCGCCGAGCGCCAGGGGCTGATCGCGCAGATGATCGAGTTTCCGCCCGGAGGCACCGTGACCGCAACCGACGCTTACAGCGAAACCACCGGCGTGGTCTACGTGCTGGAAGGCCGCCTGCAACTGGACTCCGGTGGCCTGCATGAGGTGCTGGAGGCGGGCGACTGCGCCTATATGAACAGCCGCATGGCCCTGGCAATGAGCGCAGCCGGCAAGCATCGCTGCCGCATCCTGTCAGTCACGCCGGCGCCCGCCACACCCTAAGCTTGATCCCGCTGAATGACCGGTCTGGCAACACCGTCCCGCCAACCCGCCAACTCGCCATGCCGCAAAGCGGCGCCAACTCGCTGCTTCTTTCTGAAATCAAGCGCTGGGTGCCCCACGTCTCGATTCTGAGACCTGGGATACCACAAATCCCCGGGTGCCCCAGATCTCGCCTCTGAGACCTGGGATACCTCAAATCCCTCCCCGCCCGTCCCCGCACCCCATTCATGTACGATGGTTTGGTTCACGAGAGACCCACACCATGCGACCCAATTTCAACCTGATGAAGGCCACGCTGGCCGGCGCCCTCGGCGGCCTGCTCTTCGGCTTTGACACCGTCGTCATCTCCGGCGCCATCGACGCGCTGGTCAAGCTGTACGGACTCAGTCCGTACGGCAAGGGCTGGACGGTCGCCATCGCCCTCATCGGCACCGTCGTCGGAGCGCTCGGCGCCGGCCAGGTGGGCCAGCGGCTCGGCAGCCGCGAAACCCTCCGCATCACCGCCGTCCTTTACGTCGTCTCGGCCATCGGCGGCGCGCTCGCATGGAACTGGCCCGTCCTCATGTTCTTCCGCTTCCTCGGCGGCCTCGGCATCGGCGCATCGTCGGTGCTCGGCCCCGTCTACATCGCCGAACTCGCCCCCGCCAAGTGGCGCGGTCGCCTGGTCGGCGCCTTCCAGTTCAACGTGGTCGTCGGCATCCTCGTCGCCTACACCTCCAACTACCTCATCCGCCTCATGCACCTCGGCGCGGCGGAGTGGCGCTGGCAAGTCGGCGTGGCCGCTATCCCCGCCCTCGGCTTCCTCGTCATGCTCTATGGCATCCCGCGCAGCCCGCGCTGGTCGGCCTCAAAAAACCGCATCGACGAAGCCCTCGCCGTGCTCAAGCTCATCGGCGAGCCCGACCCCCAGGGCGAACTGGCCGACATCCGCTCCGCCCTGGCCGAGGAGCATGCCACCGCCCACGAGCCCGTCTTCCGCTGGAAATACCGCTACCCGCTCTTCCTCGCCATCTCCATCGGCGCATTCAACCAGCTCGCCGGCGTCAACGCCATCCTCTATTACCTCAACAGCATCTTTTCCGCCGCCGGATTCAGCCAGGTCTCCGGCGACCAGCAGGCCATCGCCATCGGATTCACCAACCTGCTCTTCACCATCGTCGGCATGAGCGTCATTGACAAGCTGGGCCGCAAGACGCTGCTGCTCATCGGCGCCGCCGGCACCGCATGTTGCCTCGGAATGGTGTCCTGGCTCTTCTCGACCGGCTCCCACCCCGGCTGGCTGGTCTGGGTGCTCGTCACCTATATAGGATTCTTCGCGCTCTCCCAGGGCGCCGTCATCTGGGTCTACATCGGCGAAGTCTTCCCCAACGCCGTCCGCTCCAAGGGCCAGGGCGTAGGCAACGCCAGCCACTGGATCATGAACACCATCATCGCCCTCGAGTTCCCCGTGCTGGTCTCAAGCATCGGCCGCAGCGCCCCATTCACATTCTTCGCCATCATGACCGCAGTGCAGTTCGTAGTAGTCCTCTTCACCTACCCCGAAACCAAAGGCCAGACCCTCGAAGCCCTCCAGCGCAAACTCATGCCGGCGAAGTAGCTAGAGCTTGTTTCAAGAACCTGTTTGGTGTCAGGGCACGACCTTGAAGGGTACGGGCTTTAGCCCGTACATAATTGCCAGAGAATCAACGCGGGGCTTTAGCCCCTGAGGATTGCAGCACTGATCGACGGGACCATTTTTGAAACACGCTCGAATGAAAACCGCCACAGCACACAAGCTCGTCTGCACGCTCAAACGCGCGTCCGGCGGCGCCTTGGCCGGCTTTGCGTCATTCTTTGTCCTGAACGCGTACTGCAAGCGAACCATGCCCGGCTGCGCGCCCGGTCAAATCGACGGTCAGTGCGGACTGGCCACTTTCATGCAGGTTATATATTCGGCCTTTGGCGCCCTCATCGCATGGCTGATCGCCACGAGTGTCATTACTTGGTATCTCTGGTATCGTCAGGCAAAGATTGCCCGTGGCGGGTGGCCCACCCGTGACCGCCGATAATGTGGGTGCCCCATCCTTCGATTCTTTCTATCGAAGGGTGGGATGCGATGAACCTGGACTTGGCTGTTCGCGGCTGAAGTACGACGGATCGATTTTGCGAAACATCCCACCGAAAACATCGCCGCGCCCCGCCTGTTAACATGGCCTCACCTTTCTTTTCATTAGAACTGGCGGGCCATGTCTCGAATTACACACCTCTCTCTCGCCGGGGCGCTCGCCCTGGCTGCGCAGTTTTGCTGGGGCCAGCAGGCCCCCACCGGCTCTGGTTGTTCGCTGCCGGCGCCCCCGTTCCAATCCAGCAAGCCCAACATCTTCACGCCCGAGCAGGAGCAGTGGCTCGGCGATGCACAGGCCAGCGATCAGGAGCCGTCCTATGATCTGCTGCCTGCCAAAGACTCGGCCGAGCTGGAGCGCATCGGCCAGAAACTGCTGGCGCAGCTGCCCGCCACGCCGATTCATTACCGGTTCAGGGTGTATGAATCGGATGAAGCAAACGGCTTCTCCATCGCCGGCGGCTACGTCTACATCAGCCGCAAGATGATTACCGACGCCCACAGCGAAGATGAGATCGCCGGCGTGCTGGCGCATGAGATCGGCCATATCTACACCCACCAGGTAGCCATCGCCTTCACGCGCGAGCTCAAGGCCATGCTGAATGTGACTTCGGTCAGCAGCCGCGACGACGTTGAGGACAAGGTGCAACTCCTGCTCAATGCTCCATGGAAGGACAAAGCCGACGAGAGCGAAGACGAGGCGGAGAAGAACGAACTGCTGGCCGACCACGTCGGGCTCTACGCGCTGGTCAAGGCCGGTTATGCGCCGCGCGCCTTTTCCGAGAACCTCGACCGCGTCACCGCCAACAAGGGGCATAACGGAAACATCCTCACCGACATGCTGGGCGCCACCAACGAAATTGGAATGCGCGTGCGCGCTGCCCATAAGATCGCGGATGCGCTCTCGTCAGACTGCAAACAGATGGAGCCGCATTCTTCAGAGGAGTTCAAGCAGTTTCAGGCCGCGGTGCGGAGCGCCCCCATTCATCCGCTGATCGAGGCCACGTCGGCGCTGAGTTCCATCAAGCTGGATCCGCCCATGCATCCGGCGCTGTCGCAGGTCCGGTTCAGCCCCAACGGCGCGTATGTGCTGGCGCAGGATGCTACCAGCATTTATTTGCTCAGCCGCAACCCGCTCAAGAGGATGTTCAGCATCGATGCGCCGGGCGCGGAGCCGGCTCATTTCACGCCCGACTCGACGCATGTGGTCTTTCATTACCAGACCCTGCGCGTGGAAAAGTGGGATATTGCCTCGGGCAAGCTGGAGAGCTTTCACGAGCTGGTGGACTACGACGGCTGCCCGCAAGGCAGCGTTTCCCCCGACGGAAGCACCTTTGTCTGCCTCTCGAAGACCTCCGGCGGCGTGTGGCTGAAAATGACCGATATCGACTCCGGCAAGCGCTTCTACGACAACAAGAATTTCTATGAAGCCTATAGTATCAACGGCACAACAATGATTGTCCGTCTGGCAGGGAGGACGCGTATCGGCTCCGTTTTGTACACGCAGGACGGACGCACCATGCTCATCGTCACCGGGGCCAAGGCCATGGCGTTCGATCTCAAGGAACGCAAACCGGTCACCCTCGGCGGCAATCTCTCCCACCTTGTAGACGGCCGCGCCGCCTTCGTCGACTCGAACAAGCTGGTCCACGATTGCGACCAGGACTACAAGGCCGGAACCAGCCGCGACACGTTCAAAATGTGCGAGTCCACCTTTCCCGAAGGCTTGCCGGTCAACGATTTCAAGATCGGGTATCAATGGCTCGAACCCATCACGCGCGGCAACCATGTGCTGATCGGGCCGTTCAAAGAGAGCGCGGCCATGCTCAGCGATCCGTCCACGGGCACAGCCAGCGCCGGATTCAAGCTGAACTCGCTCGATGTGTACGACCAGACGCTGGCTACCGAGAATGAAGCCGGCGGAGTCACGGTGGGAGAGCTGGGCGGGCAGCACATGGAATCGGTTGAGCTGCCCGTCGGCCCCATGTACGACGTGGAGGCAGCCAACTTCAGTCCGGATGGGCGCTTCCTGGCCTTCTCCGGGCCGGCGCGCAGCTCCATCTGGGACCTGAACACGCAGAAGCGCGTGGCGCTGATGCGTCCCTTCCGCGCAGTGCGGCTCACCGGCGACAACCTGATGTTCGCGCAGTACAAGGAAACATCGCAAAGGCCTGGACAGAACTACCAGATTGACTTGAAAACAGGAAAGGCATCCGAGGGAGCAAAATTTGCCATCGACCAGTTTCAGCGCGGCGATGTGCTGGTGACGTTCCAGCCGCTTGATAAGTCGGGCGATGTGGGCAGCAACGTCAATCTGCAGGTGGCCGACGCGATAACAGGCGCGCAGCTCTGGATGCGGCATTTTCCCCACGAGGCGCCTGTGGTCCGGCAGGACGAAGACGGCACCCTGCTGATGATCACCGACCTGCTTGACGAGGCTGCGGTCCAGGAATCGAAGCGCGCGGGTGCAAAATTGGTAAAGAGTTCAGACAACCGCAGCGAGTGGGTGAACCAGGGGCTTCTGATCGAGGCGGTGGATAGCCACACCGGTGAGATCAAGCGTGCGGTCCAGGTTCCTGAGCGCGCCGGCGGAGGCGACGAGCAGCGCACCGCCAATCTGTTTGGCGACTATCTCGTGGTGCGCGGCATCGCCAACAACAGCGTGATCTATCGCGTGTCGGACGGCGTCAGGACAGGCGCATTTTACGGGCGGGCGATCGCAGGCGATGGCAAGCTGGGCCTGATTGCGGCCACCAACCGCGACCAGGACGTGATTGTCTACGACGCGGCAGCCGGCAAGGAACTGAAACGCGTCACGCTCGATCACATGCCACGCGCGGCCCGCTTCATCCCGGCAAGAAATGCGCTGCTGGTATTTACGGCCAGCCAGCGCGTCTACACGATCGATCTGCCGGCGCCCGCCCATGTGGAGACAGCTACCGCCAAATGACGCGCGAGGCCCAGAGAGCAGCAGGCGGGTGACCCCGATCTCAAGAACGATTCTATCTCCATTGAGGGTGCCCCCGGCTCCTCGTCCGCCGCGGCGGAGGGACCGGGGAGGGTTGAGGAACCCGGCTGGCGGGTCGCCCACCCTTGCACCCTTGAATCACCCGACAATGAGGGCGCGAAGCCACGAACCTCGATTCGCCCGGCCAACACCCCACCGGAGGTCAATCGGCGAAAACAGCCCCAAAAACTTTTTTTGGCCGAACTGCTCCGGCTGGCCGGAAACACCCCTTAACTTCCTCATTCAAAAGGGCCACAAGCCCAAAAAACTATTTGCGTATAATTACGGCCACTTGGCGCACAATCGAAGCAGCAGTCGGAAAAAGACCGCCGCCGGAGAAACCACCATGGTCCAGCCCTTCAAGCCCACCATCGCCGACACGGAGGAAGCAGCCTTCTACCCGTCCCTCCAAATCCCCGCCGTCGCCCTCTCACCCCACCCCTCCCCCGCCTTTACCGCAACCCCCAAAAAAGAAAAGGGTTAGGTCAATAAAACCCATTTTGACCCGTCGAAACAAAGAACTTGCCACCTTTTCCGCAGGCGCTCACGGCCCACCCGGCTCCAGATTCCGTTGCATCCAACCCCGCCTCGCATACAATCGCAGTCATGCGATTTCCAGGATTTTCCGCACTCGTTTTGTCCCTTGCCGCGACAACCGCCTTCGCCCAGAGTTCTGCGCCCAAGCCTCCGGTGGCCGAGAAGATTCATACTGAAAAGCCAATCAACGGGGCCGTGCTGGTGGACGACTACGCCTGGCTGCGCGAGAAAACCAATCCGCGCGTGCGGGAGTATCTCGAATCGGAAAATGCCTACGCGGAGCAGTTCACCGCGGACGAGAAGCCCTTCGCGGAAAAGCTATATAACGAGACGCTCAGCCACATCAAGCAGACCGACACCTCGGTGCCCTACCACAAGCACGGCTACTGGTACTACACGCGCACCGAGGAAGGCAAGCAGTATCCTGTGCTGTGCCGCAAAAAGGAGACGCTCACCGCTCCAGAAGAGGTGATGCTTGATGTGAATGAGCTCGCAAAGGGCGAGAAGTTCATGTCGCTGGGCTCGGCTCAGGTGAGCGACGACTCCAATCTGCTGGCGTACACGACTGACAATGTGGGTTTCCGCCAATACAAGCTGCACGTCAAGGACCTGCGCGCCGGCAAGTTGCTCCCGGATACTGCGGAGCGGATCGATTCGGTGGACTGGGCCGCGGACAACAAGACCCTTTTCTACACCACAGAAGACGCGCAGACCAAGCGCAGCAACCTGGTGCACCGCCACGTGCTTGGAACAGACTCAAGCGCCGATCCCGTGGTCTTCGACGAGAAGGACGAGCGCTACGACGTCTATGTGGAACGCACACGGGATGGAAAGTACCTGCTGATGCAATCCGGCAGCCATGTGACGACCGAAGAGAAGTTTCTTGCCGCGGACAATCCTGGCGGCGACTGGAAGTTGATCGAGCCGCGCCAGGAAGGCATCCGGTACTATTCCGACGAAGCCAACGATGTCTTCTACATTCGCGTCAACGATACCGACCCAAGTTATCGCCTGGTCACCGCCCCGGTGGCCACACCCGGCAAAGCGCATTGGACGGAATTGATTGCCGCGCGCAAGGAGGCGCCTATCGAAGACGTAGATGCATTCAAGGATTTCTATGTGGTCACGGAGCGTGCCAAGGGCCTGCCGGTGCTTGAGGTGGTCTCAATGAAGAGCAAGGAGACCCATGAGATTCAGGTTCCGGAGCCTGCTTACTTCCTGAGCGCCGCGGTCAACGCGGAGTTCGACACGAGTAAGTACCGATTCAACTATCAATCGCCGATTACGCCTAACTCCACCTTTGAATATGACGTAGTGACACAGGCATCTACACTCTTGAAACAGCAGGAAGTGCCGGGTGGTTACGATAAGTCGCTCTATGCGGTGGTGCGGAAGTTTATACCGGCAAAGGATGGCGTTGGTATTCCAGTTACTGTCGTTTATCGCAAGGATAAGTTCAAGAGCGGCGAGAACCCTCTCTATGTGTATGGCTACGGATCGTATGGAGTTACTCTCCCCGATACATTCTCCGTAACTCTGCTGCCGCTGCTGGACCGCGGCTTGGTAACTACAGTTGTGCATATCCGCGGCGGCGGGGAGTTAGGCGAGGCATGGCACGACGCAGGTAAAATGATGACCAAACGAAACACCTTCACCGACTTTATCGATGCGACAGAGGGCTTGCTGGCGCAGGGCTACGGCAAGCGAGGCGAGGTGGGCATCGAGGGCGCGAGCGCAGGCGGCCTGCTGATGGGCGCAGTCACCAACATGCGGCCCGATTTGTTCAAGGTAGTCTTGTGCGAAGTGCCTTTTGTCGATGTGATGAACACCATGCTCGACGCGTCGCTTCCACTTACAGTTCCCGAGTATGAGGAGTGGGGCAATCCGAACCAGAAAGCCGCATTCGATTACATGCTGACTTACTCGCCCTATGACAATGTGGCGGCGAAGGCCTATCCGGCCATCCTGGTGCAGACGTCTTTCGACGATTCCCAGGTGATGTATTGGGAGCCGTCAAAGTACGTGGCCAAACTGAGGGCGCTGAAGACCGACCGGAATCCACTGGTATTCTTTATCAACATGCACGGCGGGCATGGCGGGTCAAGCGGACGCTACGACCGCATCCGTGAGTCGGACCGCCGTTACGCCTTCATGCTTACCCAGCTTGGAATCACGCAGTGATTGCTCAATCGTAGTGGTACCGCGCCTGAAGGAAAACAATTCGGTCAGCGAAGACGCGATACACAAGCCGGTGTTCCTGGGTCACGCGGCGGCTCCAACAGCCTGCCATCTCATGCTTGAGAGGCTCTGGCTTGCCGATCCCACTGAAAGGATCGGCCATTACGGCCTCGACTAACTCCAGCGTGCGCGAAGCAGCTTTACGATCTGTTTTGACCCAGTGAGGCAGGTCTGCACGAAACTCAATGTCGAACACAGCAACGCGCTCAGCTCGCTCTTCCATCGGACGCGGTCAGTCGTTCGACGAAATGCCCACCGACCGCCTCAAGCTCTCGATGGATTCGGGAGTGCCCTGGCCCCGCTCCGCCCTTTCGAGCGCCTGCAAAAGCCGTTCGGCGTTCTTCGGCGAGCGCAGCAGGTGCGCCGTCTCCATCAGGCTCGACAGCTCATCGGCCGGAACCAGGGCCACGTCCCGCGCTCCGCGGCGCCGCACAATCACGACTTCGCGATCGTCAGTCACCTGGTCTAAAAATCCGGCCAGTCTTTCACGCAAAGCGGAATAAGTGGTTTCGATCGCCATATGGATCACCCTCTGCGCTTGACGTACAGGGTTTCTGTACATCCGGTCAATCCGCACTCACGGCTCGTCTGGCTCAGAATGGTGAAGGTCTCGGTGTCCACTCACTATTAGAAGGAACCTCTGAATAGGTCGAGGTTTTGAAAGGGCACGACTTTAGTCGTGCCGCAAGTGCTGCAAAATCAACTGGGCTCTAGCCCCTGAGGGATGTCTTCCTCGAAAAGGGGACCTTATTCAGAGATTCCCTAACCGATCCTGTGCGGCAGAACCCGTCGGGCGCGTGCGGCGAACGCGCAGCACGCCCAACCCAATTCTTTTATCCTTGCTCCATATCGACGGCCTGAATTTCGACGCCGGCGCGGCTTACGTTGCGCCGAACACCGCCGTCGGAATTCCTGCTAATTACCTGGGGAGCCGACAAATCAACCTTACGCCAATCCTGCCGATAATCTGATTGCCGCCACTGTACGGCAGGAGATGACAATGGCACTTTTGACCTGGAACGACAGCTATTCCGTTGGCGTGAACGCACTCGACGGGCAACACACCGGTCTCTTTGAAACACTTAACGAACTCCATGCCGCCATGATGAAAGGGCAGGCAAAAAGCCTGACCGGCCCGATTCTCAAACGCCTGATCGAGTACACACAGGAACACTTCACTGCCGAAGAAGCCATGATGGAAGCCACAAAGTATCCGAGGCTTGCACAGCATCGCGCCAAACACCGCGAGTTAACCCACCAGGTCGTTGAATTCACGGGGCGCTTTGATCGCGGAGAGATCGCTCTGAGTCCCGAGATACTCACTTTTCTGCGCGATTGGCTGACTGTCCATATCATGCAGGAAGACCAACGGTATGGCCCGTGGCTCAACGAGCATGGCATGCGCTGAGCGCTCGCAGCAGCGCCGCGCCCCGCTCGGATACACTTCTACCTGACGTTCGGGAGAGTGCGATGAGAGTCAATTGGCCGCGGTGTTCAAGTGCCGGTTTGTCATTGCAAGCTGCGGCGCTTGCTGTCAGTCTTTGGTGCGGGTTTGGCGCTGCCTCTGCACAATGGGGCGGAGGCGCAGGGACCGCTGAGATTGCCCTCAACGGCCAGGCCGGCGGCACGCTGGAAAACGCACGCATAGCGGCTGTTTGGGAGGTGCGCGACGGACGCCTCGCGACTTTGACCATCCGCGACAAGGCGGCGCCGGGCGGCGCGGCTCTCACGCTTACTGCGCCGTTCTCGATTGAGCTGAACGACTCCGGCGTATTGCACGCCCGCGATCTGTTGCCGCGCGGACCCGCCACCATTGAGCATTTCACGCCTGATCCAGCGGCCTCCCGCTATTCCGAGCGGCTGGCGGGCATCGCAGTTCACTACGATCTTGAAGATCCCGAGCACCGATTTCATGCGCAGTGGTCTCTGGTCCTTCGCCAGGATTCGAAATACATTCGCCAGTCGCTCACCATCACCGCGGGCGACAAGCCGGTTGCGGTCACAAGCGTAATGCTGATCGATGCGCAGGCTACCGGCATCACGCTTGCGGGAAGCGTAAAGGGCTCGCCGCTGGTGGCTCGAGATTTCTTCCTTGGGTTTGAATCGCCGCTGTCCCAAAGCAGCGTGGTGGGCGACCGCGGCATGAGCCAACTTTCCATCGGTGTGCCCATTGGCGCGGGCAGGTCTGCCCAATACTCTTCGGCGATCGGCGTAGCGCCCGAAGGCCAGATGCGGCGCGCCTTTCTGACCTATATCGAACGCGAGCGCGCGCATCCCTATCGCACCTTTCTGCACTACAATAGCTGGTTCGATATCGGATACGGCGAGCCCTACACGCAGCAGCAAGCGCTGGACCGCATCCATTCGTTCGGCGAGGAGTTGAACAAGAAGCGCGGCGTCACGCTGGACTCGTTTCTATTCGACGACGGCTGGGACGATCTCAACGATCTTTGGAAGATTCGCACCGATTTCAAGGACGGCTTTGAACCCCTGACTAAAGCGGCCGCTGAATACGGCACCGCGCCAGGGGTTTGGTTGTCGCCGTGGGGTGGCTATTCCGACGCCAAGGAAAAGCGCCTGGCCACAGCAAGAAGAGACGGCTATGAAATCGTAGATAACGGCCTGGCGCTCTCCGGACCAAAGTACTACGCGCTCTTTCACGGTGCGGTCACTTCGATGGTCACCAAGTACGGAGTCAATCAATTCAAACTGGACGGCACGGGCAATGTTAACCGGGTAGTCAAGGGGAGTGCATTCAGCTCGGACTTCGATGCGGCCATTCATCTTATCGGCGACCTGCGCCAGATCAAGCCGGATATCTATATCAATCTGACATCGGGAACGTGGCCCTCGCCTTTTTGGCTCGCTTATGCCGACTCCACGTGGCGCGGAGGCGACGACACCAGCTTCGCCGGGGTAGGAACCAGCCGTGAGCAGTGGATCACTTACCGCGACGCTTCCACCTATGAGCACGTGGTAACGGCCGGAAGATTGTACCCGCTCAACTCACTCATGCTGCATGGAATTGTATTCGCGAAGCAGGCTGAAGGGCTCACGGACGATCCCGGCGGGGACTTCACCAATGAAGTGCACTCTTACTTCGGGACTGGGACGCAGTTGCAGGAGCTATACATTACACCTTCGTTACTGAACAAAGCCAACTGGGATGTGCTGGCCGAGGCAGCGAAGTGGTCACGGCGCAATGCTGCAACGCTCGTCGATACGCACTGGGTTGGCGGCGATCCGCGCTGGCTCGAAGTTTACGGATGGGCCGCGTGGTCGCCGCACAGGGCGATTCTCACGCTGCGCAATCCAAGCGCGCAGGCGCAGGACTTCACCGTTGATATCGCGAGCGCCTTCGAGTTGCCGCAAGGCGCACCGCAGCACTACACCGCGCACAGCCCGTGGGCCGCCGACGCCGCGCAGCCCGCGATGGAACTCGAAGCAGGCAAGCCATTCACCTTCCACCTGGCTGCATTTCAGGTGCTTACGCTTGAAGCTGAGCCCCGACCGTAATGAGTGCTCTGGTTTTCAGTGAGTCATGAGGACGTCATGCGCACACGAACTCTAATTGCCGCTGCCCTGCTGATTGGAAATTATACCTTTGGGAACACAGCCGCGCGCGCGCAAACGTCTTCGCCGCATACGATGCGCGCCAACGGAGACCACTTCGAATTAGACGGAAAGCCGTTCCAGATCATCTCCGGAGCGATCCATTATGCGCGTGTTCCGCGTGCCTATTGGCGCGACCGGCTGCGCAAGGCGCGCGCCATGGGACTCAATGCCGTGGAGACCTATGTCTTCTGGGACTTGCACGAGCCTTCGCCCGGCGAGTTCGACTTCGCGGGACAGAAAGATATTGCCGAATTCGTACGCGAGGCCCAGCAGGAGGGGCTTTACGTGATATTGCGGCCGGGACCCTATGTGTGCGCCGAGTGGGATTTCGGCGGCTATCCGGCGTGGCTGCTGCGCGATCCAGGCATGGTGGCGCGCAGCTCGAACCCGGCGTTCATTGCGGCCGCCAGCCGCTGGCTACATCGGCTTGGCCAGGAACTCGCGCCCCTTCAGAGCGGGAATGGTGGGCCGATCATCGCCGTGCAGGTCGAGAATGAATACGGCTCCTTCGGATCGGACCACGCGTACATGGAACAGATCCATCGGCTGCTGCTGGACTCTGGATTTGACAAGGCTATGCTTTACACTGCGGACGGCGCCGACGAGCTGAACAATGGATCGCTGCCGGAGTTGCCGGCTGTTATTAATTTCGGCAGCGGCGACGCAAAAGTAGAGTTCGCGAAGCTTGCCAAACTGCGCCCGAATGCGCCGCGCATGTGCGGAGAATACTGGGACGGATGGTTTGACCACTACGGCGACAAGCATCATGTTACAGACGCGAATGCCGAAGCAGCGGAACTGAAGTGGATGCTGGAGCAGGGCTACTCGGTCAATTTGTACATGTTTCACGGCGGCACCAGTTATGGCTGGATGAATGGCGCCAACAGCAACGGCAGCAATTATGAGCCGGATACAACCAGCTATGACTATGACGCGCCGGTGAGCGAAGGTGGTGAGCTTTCGCCCAAGTATTATCTCTTCCGCAATGTGATTCGAGAGGCTACTGGAAAGCCTCTCCCGCAGGCGCCCATTCCTATCCCGGTGAAGGCGTTCGAGCGTGTCAGACTGACCCGGTCGGCGCCGCTCTGGGAGACGCTTCCGCAGCCGATCGCTTCTGAGCAAATCAAGTCGATGGAAGATATGGGACAAAGCTACGGGTACATTCTCTACCGCACTACGATCGCACCCGCGCAGAGCGGCGAATTGAAGATCGACGAGTTGCACGACTACGCGCAAATCTACGTCGACGGCGCACTTGCGGGTACTCTCGATCGCCGTCTGAACCAATCTACTCTGACGGTGAGCATCGATCGTGACAATGCGCGGCTCGACATTCTGGTGGAGAATACCGGCCGCGTCAACTTCGGGCGGCAGTTCATTCATGAGCGTTCCGGCATAACTCATCAAGTGACGCTTGGCGGGTCGAAACTGACCGGGTGGCAAATCTACCGATTGCCGATGAACAGCGCAGGCACGCTCGCCTATAAGCTAGCTCCCTGTAGCGGCGACTGTTTCTACCAGGGAATTTTCGATGTAAGTGAGCCAGCCGATACCTATCTCGACACGCGCTCGCTGGGCAAGGGCATGGTGTGGATCAACGGCCGGCCGCTGGGGCGATTCTGGAGCATCGGCCCGCAAGGAGCGTTGTACTTGCCCGCGCCCTGGCTGAAGGAAGGGCGGAATGAGATTGTCGTATTCGATGTGAATGGAAAGGCGAACCCGACGGTGGAGTTTGTTGCGCATCCGGTTCTCGATGCCGCTGGCAAGTGAGAGGCGGATGAGCCCCAGTGTGAGTTCAATTCAGCAGGTTGGCGTCCGCTTTGCGGACCTGGCGGGTTAGCGAGTTAGCGACCAGGTTCTAACTCTCGAACGACAGCTGTGCCGAAGCGAACAGCGGCGACCCAGGCTTCGGTTCGGAGGCGAGCTCGTAGACCAGCCGCTCCAGCACCAGGCGCTTGTCGGGCGGCGACGAGCGCAACTCCGCATCGGCGCGGGCCACGAGGCGCAGAGCGCGTGCGAGCTCGCGGCGGCTCTTGTAGCGGCGCGCCTGGCGGATGAGATCGTCGGCGGCAAAGGGCGGCATGCGGAATCCTTGCCACAGCGCCTGCCAGATGGCGCGTGAGTCGCGCACGTTTTTCTCCAGGATCACCAGCATCTGGCGGAAGGTGCGGGCCAGCATGTAGAGGTGGCCGATAGCGCCGTCTTCACCGGCATCGGAGCTGTTAAGCAGCCCATGCAGCAGGGCCAGTGCGCGCACCCGGTCGCGTGCGCTGATGGCGTCGGTCAACTCATAGAGCGAGCGCTGCTTGGCAGCCAGCACCATGGTTTCCACGTCGCCCAGCGTGATGCGCCCCTTGCCCAGGGTGTAAAGCAGCAGCTTTTCGAGTTCCGAAGCAATCAGCATCATGTCGGAGCCGAGGGCGTCGGCCAGCTCGCGTGCAGCGTCCGGGTCCAGCCGCGTGCCCGCCTCCTGCGCGGTGGCCGCGGCCCAGCGCATGGCGTCCTCCTCGGTGACGCGGACCAGTTCCACCATCCCGCAATGTTCGCCAAGCGTCTCAGTAAGGCGCTCAAAGCGGTTCTTGTCCTCCAATTCCATGCGGCGAATATCGGAGGGAATGCGCAGAAAATCGGCCACAAAAACGAGGAGCGCCTGCGGATTGGGCGAGCGAAAGTAGCGATCCAGAGCGGAGAACTCGTCCTTTTTTGCGCCGCGCGTGTAGAGCTGGCGCACATTGCGCACAAAGATCACCTGAAACGGCGCCATTAGCGAGGGAGTCTGCGCGCGGTCGAGAATCTCGAAGATGGACGTGGCAGCCAGATCCATGTCGGACAGGCAAAAATCCCGCAATTCCAATGGAACGAAGGACTTGACAACGGCTGCTCGGCAGCGGTCGAGCAGAAACGTCTCGTCGCCGGCAAGCACGTAGCCGGGCCGCAGTTGTCCCTTGCCGGCAGCCGCGGCCTCAATCTCGGCCACAAAGCGGGTCTGCGAGGCGAACCCGGCGCCCCAGCGCGCGGCGGTCAACGGCGCGGCCTCGAAGAGATTTCAAGCCCCATCATCTGGCTTCAGAATATCGTTCCTGCCCGGTCCGCGCCAGCCACTGAACCAAAGTTGCACCCACCTGAATCCTTCGTCATTTGGCGTCGTCTAATTTTATAGGTAGACTTGGTAACAATCTGGCGGTTCGGACTACCTGATCTTGTGCACGAGGCAGTTTCCCATCCTCCTGCAATGCACTTACTGCCTTGTCGACAATTTGTGGCGCGAGAAGCCTTCCGGCAGGCACCGGAAAACACCGCGCAAATTCACCCCTCCAAAAGGATCAGGCACCCATGAATCTTGACTCTCCCCATCGATTTTCAGCCCCGGTCTGCGCAACGCTTCTGGCTGGGTTGGTCTGTATGGCTCCCCTGGCCGCCCGAGCCGCGCAGGCGCAGATTAAAGGCCCCGTCGACGACACCCACCGCGTCACGCTGGGCGGCAACACGCGCGCCGAAGCCAACCCCGCCAACGACTTGGGCCAGGTGGACGACTCGCTGCCCATGGAGCACATGCAGTTGCTGCTCAAGCGCTCAGTGAAGCTGCAGCAGGACCTGGACGCCTATACCGGGAGCCTGTCGGACAAGAACTCGCCTAACTACCACCTCTGGCTGACGCCCGACGAGTTTGGCGCGCGCTATGGCGTGGCCCAGGCGGATATCGACGCGATCACCGGTTGGCTTACGCTGCACGGCTTCCAGGTGAACACGGTCTATGCCAACCACATGGCCATCGACTTCAGCGGCACGGCGGCCCAGGTGCGCGAGGCGTTCTCCACCGAGATTCACAACTACAGCGTGAAGGGCGTGCAGCATATTGCCAACGATCGCGACCCGCAGATTCCGGCGGCGCTGGCTCCGGTGGTCACAGGCGTGGTGTCACTGCACGACTTCCGTCCGCGGCCGATGAACAAGCCGAGGGCCGGCTACACATTCGGCTGTGGTGCAGGCTGCGAGGAGTACGCGGTCACGCCGGCCGATCTGGCCACCATCTACAACCTCAATCCGCTATTCAAAGCGGGCTACACGGGCAAGGGCCAGACCATCGTGGTGATCGAGGACACGAATGTCTACACGACCGCCGACTGGACCAAGTTTCGCAGCACCTTTGGACTCTCCGGCTACACGTCAGGCTCGTTTGTGCAGGTGCATCCTGCGCCCAAGACCGGAACCAACAACTGCGCCAACCCCGGCGTGAACCAGGACGGCGACGACATCGAAGCCATCCTGGATGCCGAGTACGCGTCGGCCGCGGCGCCCAACGCCAAGATCGAGCTTGCAGCCTGCAACAACACCAACACCACCTGGGGCGGGCAGATTGCTCTGCAAAACCTGCTCAACGAGGCCACCAAGACCAGCCCCGCGCCCGCGCTGGTGAGCATCAGCTATGGCGACTGCGAAGCCGACAACGGCGCCGCCGGGAACAAATCAATGAGCGAACTGTTTGAGCAGGCGGTCACGGCCGGCGTCTCAGTGTTTGTCTCGGCCGGCGACGAGGGTGCGGCCAGCTGCGATGCGGGCGAGAACGCGGCTACCCATGGAGTCGCGGTAAGCGGTTTTGCCACCACACCCTACAACGTGGCTGTGGGCGGCACCGACTTTGCGGACAGCTACAACAACGACAACTCCACCTACTGGAACTCGACCAATACAGCGGCCTACGGTTCGGCCAAGAGCTACATTCCCGAGATTCCGTGGAACGACTCCTGCGCCAGCGTGCTGCTCTCGAAGTACATTAACGCCTCGGTGCCATACGGCGCGAAGGGCTTCTGCAACACTTCGACCGCGGAAAACGACGGCCTGCTCACCGTATCGGGCGGATCGGGCGGACCCAGCGCCTGCGCCACCGGCGTGCCCACCACCGCAGACGTGGTGAGCGGCACATGCCACGGCTGGGCCAAGCCGAGCTGGCAGTCAGTCTATGGCAATCCGGCCGACGGCGTGCGCGACATTCCCGACGTCTCGCTGTTCGCCGCGAACGGCATATGGGGCCACTATTTTCCGTTCTGCTTCAGCGATCTCAACAACGGCGGATCTCCCTGCACGGGCGCGCCCGACACCTGGGCCGGAGCCGGTGGCACCAGCTTCTCTTCGCCCATCATGGCCGGCATTCAGGCGCTGGTCAACGAGAAGACAGACAAGCGCTGGGGCAATCCCAACACCATCTACTACAAGATCGCCAAGACCCAGTACGGCACTGCCGGCAATGCAAACTGCAACTCGTCGCTGGGCAAGTCGGTGGTTGCCTCCTGCGTGTTTCACGACGTCACGCTGGGCGACATGGACATGAACTGCACCGGGAGCCACGGCTGCTATCTCGACGGTGCGACCAACGGCGTGCTCTCGACCTCGAAGACAGCCTATGCGCCGGCCTATAAGACCACCAAGGGCTGGGACTTCGCCACCGGCATCGGCACAGTGAACGCCTACGAACTGGTGAATAACGCAGCCTGGTAGACAGCACGCCTCAAGTTGCGGGAAGACGGAGCGGCGCGGAGATTGATTCTCCGCGCCGTTTTCTTTTTGGGCTTATCTAAGCGAGCATGGCGACCGGTTGAGGTTCGTGCTCTCCCAGGTCCCAGAAGCGGGTGGGCGCCCTCTGGGCAGGGCACCCATATTCAAACGAAACCATGGCTGAGTCAGACGCCTCAAAAGCCTTCCAGCACATCCGCCACCAGCGCCCGGGCAAACTCGCGGGAAAGCCGCTGCACGGCCGCCGGATTCTCCTGCAGAAACGTGGGCAGATCGGTGGTGGACTGGAATTGCTGGCGATAAACGTAGTTCTTGTTCTCGTAGAGCACCTTGCCATCTTTGCCTGTCAAGGTAACCGATGCCACGACCGTGATAAGGAAGCTGGACGACTGCTGCGTGGACGAGTTGTAGGTGAGCGGCCCTACGGTCTCGGCGAGAATGATGCCGTGCAGCACAGCGTCCGGGTCACCGGTGGAGTCGGGCGTGACCCGCATGCGCGTGCGCGTGGCAAACTCGCGAATCACTGCATCGGTCATCACCGTCTCAGTGTGGTAGGCCTCGGTGCGCGTGGCAAAAACGGGCACGGCCAGCGTGTGCACATCGGGCGGCAGGTGCGTGGCCGCGCCCACGGCGTGATAGCCGCAGCCGGTGAGCGCGGCGAGCGGTGCGGCGAGAGCCAGGGCGATGAGGCGGCGGGTCATGCTGTGGCTATTGTAGATGGGGCCGCGGCCGGTGGCGTCAGTGCCTGATATAGAGCATCTTTTCCTGGAATTGATAAGCGAGAGCCAGCATCCCGACCTTATTCTTGTTCAGCGCTTCCCAGTTGAATCGGGTGCTCCCGTAGCTGCCTGGGTAGGAGTCGCTGAGAGCCATCTTCTCGTCGCTCCAGATCACGCGGCCATCCCGGCCGACCAGCGTCGCCGAAACCTTCATGGAAATCTTCCATATCGACTCCGAAGACAGAAACTCACGACTTAGGTGGGCGTCTTCGCTCAGGATCTTTACGTTCAGAGTGGCATCTGCAGCGCCTGACGGCGCCTCGCCCACTGCCTGGATTGACCCGCTCGGCCATCCCGCATGATAGGTGCCGTTGAGCCGGAGGATGATTGCGTTGGCGAACGTGCTTGGATCGAGATTATGAAGCTCGGAAGCATTGACGACGGTCACGAAAATGGTGCGCGCGCCAGCCAAAGGCCGCGCGATGGGCGGACGATACGGCGGACCCCAACACGCTCCGCACGCAAGAATTCCCACCACACAGGCCAGCGTGAACAGCTTCTTTTTCAACATGGCGAAATTGTACGCCGGGTTGGTCGCTGGAAAGATTGGCTGAAGGACAGTTTTCGAAGTGTCCCATTCGCAGTTCAAACCCACGCGGTGACCAGATGTCCCAGCCCCTGTTCGCTCAGCCTCAGCCCGTCCGCGCGCCCTTGAAAATAGCGCCGGTTCAGATCCTTCGAATCCACCTGCTCGACGCGCCGAAAGCCTGCACTATACAGCTCGCCGTCCAGTTCTTCCGGCGTAAAGAAGAGCTTGAACGGCTCGCCAGCCGCGGCTACGCGCCGAGCCAGCGCACCAAGAGCCAGCCTCCGCAGCGGGCTCAGCGTCTCCGGTGAGAGCGCGTAGTCGAAGCTGACCTGGGAGCCCGCCGGCAGCGCCGCAATGGATTTGAGCGTGGCGCGGAACGCCTCCCGCGTCAGGTACGGCACCACGCCGAGCCAACTGAAGCAGGCCGGCGCGGCAGCATCGAATCCGGCGTCGGCGAGGCCAGCCGCCAGCGTCTGGTGCTCAAGGTCGAGCGGCACAAACGTCAGGCTGGCCGGGATCGGTATCGCCGCCTCAGCCAGCAGCCCGCGCTTCCACTGCTGCGTGGCGGGAAAATCCACCTCGAAGACGCGCAGCCCCGCAAACGGGTTGCGATAGGCAAAGGTGTCGAGGCCAGCCCCGAGCACTACATACTGCGACCCGCCTGCGGCCACAGCATCGGCCAGCCGGTCTTCCGCATAACGGCTGCGCACGGCCATGAAGGCGCGAAAGTTGCGCGCCACCGGGTGCTGGGCCCGCTCCATGTCGCGCACGGTGGCCGCGCCCACCAGCGGCACCGCGATCGGATCGCAGAGCACGCAGGGGTGGTCCATCAACTGGTGCGCGGCGCGGCGAATGGCAACGCGAAAGGCGGTTTTGCTGGCGCGGCCGGGCTCCATAGTGTCGAGTGTAGTTTAGTCGCTGCACTGCGTCCGCGTACCATGACTGCATGAACTGGATTGGATGGGCGCTGCTCTCCGCCGTCTTTGCCGCCGCCACCGCCCTGCTGGCCAAGGTGGGCGTGGCGCATGTGGACTCAAACCTGGCCACGGCCCTGCGCACCAGCGTGGTGGTGCTGTTTGCGTGGGGCATCGCATTGGCGCTAGGCAAGCACGGCGAACTGCGTTTGCTCGACCACCGCACCTGCCTGTTTCTCACGCTCTCCGGCCTGGCCACCGGCTTGTCGTGGCTGTGCTACTTTCGCGCGCTGCAGCTGGGGCCGGCCTCGCGCGTGGCTCCGCTGGACAAGCTGAGTGTGCCGCTGGTGATGGTGTTTGCGTGGCTGCTGCTGGGAGAGAAGCTCACCCCAGGCGCGGTCGTGGGAGGCCTGCTGATCACGGCTGGCGCCGTGGTGATGGTGCTGGGGTGAATTGACCGAGTGGATAGCCGATGGGATGTGGCACTGGTGAATTCGTGCGATCCCAGGTCCCAAGAGCGGGACCCTGGGGCGCTCAGATTCTACGGGATGAAACCTCGCTGCGAGCTAGAAGTGATACGCCACACCGATGGCCGGATTGTAGATGTTGTACCACTTGTTGGTGGTGAATTGTGTGTCGCCGAAGGTGGGCACCTTGGTCACAAGGCCGCGGTATTCGGCGCGAATATCGAAGCTGGGACTGATCTCGTATGCAACCCCGCCGCCATACATGCCGCCGATCTCGGTCTGCTGCTTCACGTCCAGCGTTGTGGTGCCGGAGTTGCGAATCGGCAGGAAGATCAGTGCCGCCGGCCCCGCCTCGAGGAACGGATTGAACTTGCGGAAGTTGAATGTGCGCACATAGGCCGCCGAGGCCTCCTGGGTACGCGTCAGCACATTGTAGTGGTTTGGATTGGCGTAAAAGTTGATGTCATTCTGATAGGTAATGCCGTAGTTGGCTTCCAGGGCGCTCGAAGGCGTGAGCATGAACCGGTAGCTCACCAGCGCGCCATAGGCGGTGGTGGAATGAACCTGCACGTCGGTGGATGAAGCGACAAACGGCTCAATCCAGCCGGTTCCGCTGATGCTGATGTCTTGACGGCTCTCTTGAGCGCGGCCTGCTGCGACGCACACTGCCAGCAGGAATGCAATTAAGGCGATCTTCTTCATTCTTGTCCTGAACCTCACCACTGCGCAACCGTCCGGCTGGCAACGAGCTCTTGTCGATTCCGGCGCGCCGGTGAAAGCCGGGCCCCGCTCTCAGCATTGTAAATGGCCGGGGCGGGCCGGGCAGAATGCGTTACGCCTGAATGTCTGAGGCTATAGACGCGCCGAATGCGAAAGGGGTATTTGGAGACCGCTGAAACGCAGGTCCTTCGGCTCCGTCCGCTGCGGCGGACTCCGCTCAGGATGACACTTTTGTTGGCATTCAACCGCCGCGCTCCACCTGAAAATAAAACGGCGGGCCCTGCTGCCGGGCCAGCGCCTTCACCGTGCGCAGAAAGGCGCGAGCGGCGTAAGACAGTGTGGCCTGACGCCGATGCACCAGCCGCAACACACGCTTCGCCTCGAGCTCGTCCACGGGAATCCGCAGCAGATCGCCGGTCTCCAGTTCGCGCGCCACGGTGAGGTGCGGCACCAGCGCCACCCCGTTGCCCATGGCCACAAACCGCTTGATGGCTTCAATGGTGGGCAGCTCGATGGTCATGTTCAGCGGCGTGCGAAAGCGCTGAAACGCTTCGATCACGCGGCTGCGCAGAGGCGACGCCACGTTGTGCGCGATGAAGCTCTCATTGCCGAGGTCGCTGATGGAGACTCGCTCCGCTCGGGCCAGCGGATGGTTGGGCGCAACGATAAATGCAAGGCTGTCGGAATAGACCGCGATGGTGCGAAACTGAGTCGGGTCGGGGCGGAACGTCATCACCCCGATCTCAAAGGTGCGCAGGTTCAACTCGTCGGGAATGCGGCTGGCCAGCGTGCGGTGCACCGCCACGCTGATGTGCGGGAATTCGCGGCGGAAGGCGTCGATGGCCGGCAGCAGGTACATGCAGGTGTACTCGTTGGCGGCCAGTTGCAGCCGTCCGCGCTCCAGGCTCTTCAGCTCGCCCAGGGCGCTGGTGGCCTCGCGGCGCAAGGCCAGCAGGCGCAGCGCGTAGTCGCGCAGCAGCACGCCCGCCGCGGTGAGCGAGCCGTCGCGGGCCGCGCGGTCAAAGAGAGTCTCGCCGACCGCTGCCTCAAGCTTACGGATAACCTGGCTGACCGCCGGCTGCGTGCGATGCAGCCGCACCGCCGCGCGAGAGAAGCTGCGCTCCTCCGCCACGGCAAGAAATGTTTCGAGTTGGTTGAGTTCCATCCGCCCTCTCAGAGATCGGTGCAGCACCAAAAACCGGGTGCCCCAGGTCCCTATTTTGGGACCTGGGATGGCGCCGATGCCTACTCGCCCGCTCCCCGCTAACTCGCTAACCTGCCATGCCTCGTGAGCGGCGCTAACCCACTACGCCCCCAAAACACAGGCGCTGGCACTCACTCGCTCCCATAATCAATTCTAATCATCGTCCCAACAATTATAACTTTGCCTTATACCGCCAAAGTGCGAGACACTAGAAAGGTTCGCGAATTGCTTCCCCTTGCCCGGAGGGCGGCTGCATGAGTTCAAATCACGTATTTTTCTTTGACACCACCCTGCGCGATGGCGAGCAATCGCCCGGCTGCAGCATGACCACGCAGGAAAAACTCACCATGGCCCATGCGCTTGAGGACCTGGGTGTGGACATCATTGAGGCCGGCTTTGCCATGGCCTCGGAGGGCGACTTCGCCGCCATTTCCACCATTGCGCAGGCCATTCGCGGGCCGCGCATCGCATCGCTGGCGCGCGCCAAGGCCGACGACATTGAGATGGCTGCCCGCTCCGTGCAGTTTGCGCAGCGCAATCGCATTCATGTCTTCCTCGCATCGAGCGATCTGCATCTCGAATACAAGCTCAAGATCAGCCGCCAGGAGGCTCTGGATCGTACCGGCGAATCGGTGCGCCTGGCGCGCACGTTTGTCGACGACGTGGAGTTTTCGCCCGAAGACGCCACCCGCTCCGACCGCGATTTTCTCGTCGAGATGGTGCGCGTGGCCATCGAAGCCGGCGCGACCACCATCAACATGCCCGACACGGTGGGCTACTCGACGCCGGAGGAGTACGCGCAGATGTTTCTCGAGGTGCGCACGCGCATCCCGGCAGTCGACGAGCAGGGCATCATTCTCTCGTCGCACTGCCATGACGACCTGGGCCTCGCGGTGGCAAACTCGCTGGCTGCCATCAGCGCGGGCGCGCGCCAGGTGGAGTGCACCATCAACGGCATCGGCGAGCGCGCCGGCAATGCAGCGCTCGAAGAGATTGCCGCGGCGCTCTATGTGCGCAAAGACAAGTATGCAACCACCACCGGCATCAAGCTGGCCAATCTCTATGCCACAAGCGAAGTTCTGGGCCAGATCATCACCTTCCGTCCATCGCCCAACAAGGCGGTGGTCGGCGACAACGCATTCGCGCACGAGTCCGGCATTCATCAGCACGGCATGCTGGCCAACCCGCTCTGCTACGAGATCATGACGCCCGCGCTGGTGGGCGTGGCCAAGACGAATCTTGTGCTTGGCAAGCACTCCGGCCGCGCGGCGCTGCGCCATCGATTGGAGCATCTGGGATTCAACCTGACGCGCGATGAGTTGCAGCACACGTATTACCGCTTTGTGGCGCTCGCCGATCGCAAAAAAAACATCTACGACCAGGACCTGATCGGGCTATTGCCAGACTCGATTCGCGAACGGCGGCATGAGCCTGTGGCGGAGTTGGACTAACGGCTTTTGCACAAATCCGCCCTGCAATCGTAGCGATCCGCACTGTAACAGGGCACGACTTTAGTCGTACCGCATGAGCCTCTCATTGCGTTGGCCTTTAGCACCTGAGGCATGAGTCAAAAGGAATCGAGCTGCATGAATTTGAAGATCTTAGTCACCGCCGGCGACGGCATCGGCCCGGAAGTCACCAACGAAGCAGTCGCGGTGCTGCGCGAAGTGGCATCGCTCGGCGGACACAGGTTCGAGTTCGAAGCGAAGCGCATCGGCGGCGTGGCCATTGTGGCCGACGGTTCGCCGCTACCGCCTGACACGCTCGGCGCCGCGCTTGCCTCTGATGCAGTGCTCCTCGGAGCAGTTGGCGGCAACGAATTCAATTCCCTGGCCCCCGACAAGCGCCCCGAGGCCGGCCTTTTGCAATTGCGCTCCGCTCTAGGCGGATTTGCCAATTTGCGCCCCGCGTTCGCATTCAAAGAGCTCGCCGTCAACAGCCCGCTCAAGCCCGAAGTCGTAGACGGCGCAGACATCCTCTTCGTGCGCGAACTGCTCGGCGGCCTCTACTTTGGCAAGCCGCGTGAGTGGAATCGCACAACGGGCGAGGCCTGGAACACTATGCGCTACACGCGCGATGAAGTGGTCCGCGTAGCGCGCATTGCATTTGAAATAGCACGCAAGCGCCGCAAGAAGCTTACCAGCGTCGACAAGGCCAACGTGCTCGAGGTCTCGCAGCTCTGGCGCGCCACTGTGAATGAAGTGGCCGCGGAGTTTCCCGACGTCGCCGTCGAGCACCAATATGTAGATGCGATGGCCATGCACATCATGAATCAGCCACGCAGCTACGATGTGGTGCTGACCGAAAATCTCTTCGGCGACATTCTGTCGGATGAGGCCGCAGTGATCACCGGTTCGCTGGGCATGTTGCCCTCGGCCACCATCGGCGGCAAAGTCAATTTGTACGAGCCGGTGCACGGCTCCGCGCCCGATATTGCTGGCAAGGGCCTGGCCAATCCGTTGGGCGCGATTCTTACGGGAGCGCTGATTCTGCGCCACTCCGGCGGACTTGAGGCTGAGGCCGCAGCGATTGAAACAGCAGTGCGCAAAGTGCTGGAGCAAGGATTCCGCACGCCGGACCTGGCACGCGCAAACAAGGAGGGCTTTTCCGTGCTCTCCACAACCGAGATGGGCGCGAAAGTGCGCGAAGCAGTAAAGACGCTGCTTGTCAACGCATGAATATGGGTGCCCCAGGTCCCGCATTTGGGACCTGGGATTGCACGCCCTCACGATGTAAAGGGAATCCTGAATGAACACAGAACCAAAAACATTATTCGAAAAAGTCTGGGAGCAGCACATCGTCGTGGAGCCGAAGGGCGAGCCGACGGTGCTCTACATCGACCTGCAGTTGCTGCACGAGGTCACCTCGCCGCAGGCATTTGAAGGGCTGCGCCTCGCTGGCCGAAAAGTGCGCCGGCCTGACCGCTGCATTGCCACCGTCGATCACAACGTGCCCACCACCATCGAGGGCCGGCTGCACATTCTCGACCAGATTGCGGCCACGCAGATCGCCGCGCTGCGCACCAACTGCCTGGACTTCGGCGTCGAACTCTACGACGTTGACTCGCGCGAACAGGGCATCGTGCACGTGATCGGCCCTGAGCTCGGCATCACTAAGCCCGGCATGACGATAGTGTGCGGCGACTCGCACACATCGACACACGGCGCATTCGGCGCGCTCGCTTTCGGCATCGGCACCAGCGAAGTGGAACACGTGCTGGCCACGCAGACACTGCCGCAGTCGAAGCCGAAGACGTTTCGCATCGCGGTCGAGGGCCAGTTGCCCACGGGAGTCACCGCCAAGGACATCATCCTGGCCATCATCGGGCAGATCGGCACGGACGGCGCTACCGGCTGCGTGATCGAGTACGCGGGCTCCGCGATCCGCGCGCTCTCCATGGAAGGCCGCATGACCATCTGCAACATGAGCATCGAGGCCGGCGCGCGCGCGGGCATGATCGCTCCCGATGCCACCACGTTTGCGTATCTCAAGGGACGCCGCTTCTCGCCGAAGGGCGAAGCATGGGATCGCGCCGTTGAAGAATGGTCCAAGCTGCCCACCGATGTGGGCGCAAGTTTCGATCGCGAGTTGGTGATCGACGCCGCAACGCTGGTTCCCTATGTGAGTTGGGGCACGAATCCCGGCATGGTTGCGCCCATCACCGCATCGGTGCCCGACCCCGCTGCCGTCAGCAACGAGCAGGAACGCAAGGGGCTCGAGCGCGCGCTTGAGTATATGGGCCTGAAGGCCGGAACGAAGCTTGAAGATGTGACGATCGACCGCGTATTCATTGGCTCCTGCACCAACTCGCGCATCGAGGATCTGCGTGCGGCGGCCCGCATCGCCGCGGGCCACAAGGTGTCTTCGCATGTGAGCGCGATGGTGGTGCCCGGCTCGCAGGCAGTCAAGGCGCAGGCCGAGCGCGAAGGCCTGGACCGCGTGTTTCGCGAGGCCGGTTTCGACTGGCGCGAGCCCGGCTGCTCCATGTGCCTGGGCATGAATCCCGACATTCTTTCGCCGGGCGAGCGCTGCGCGTCAACGAGCAATCGCAACTTCGAGGGACGCCAGGGACGTGGCGGACGCACGCATCTCGTGTCGCCGGAGATGGCCGCCGCCGCCGCGATTGCCGGGCACTTCGTCGACATTCGCAACTGGCACGTGCATGAGGAGGTAAGCGCCTGATGGAACCGTTTCGCACACTTACCGCGCTGGCCGCGCCGCTCGACCGCACCAATGTCGACACGGACCAAATCATTCCCAAGCAGTTTTTGAAGCGCATCGAACGCACCGGCTACGGCGAATTTCTTTTCTTTGACTGGCGCCGCACTGCGTCGGGCGAGGCAGACCCCTCGTTTCCACTGAACGATCCGCGTTACAAGGGTGCAAAGATTCTCATCGCGGGCAAGAACTTCGCCTGCGGATCGAGCCGCGAGCACGCCGCATGGGCGCTGTCGGATTTTGGATTTCGCTGCGTGATCGCGCCAACATTTGCCGACATCTTTTTTTCGAATGCCGGAAAGAATGGCATCGTGCTGGCGCGTCTTACGGAAGACGAAGTCGCCACGCTACTCCACAATGCAAAGACCATTTCGGACTACCAGCTCACCGTTTCACTCGAAGGCCAGACCGTGACGGACAGCTACGGATTTCGCGCGACGTTTGAGATGGATCCGTTCCGCAAGTTCTGCCTCATTGAAGGGCTCGACGATATTGGCCTCACACTGCGGCACGAGGCGGCGCTCGACACGTTTGAAGCAAAGCACGACGAAGCGGGATGGTTGAAGGCGAAATGACAGCGGAGTTGGCGCGGTTAGCGGAGCTAGGAAGCATCAACGCAAGCGAGGAACAATGACAGCAGAAGGTAAGCGCCAGAGCATTCCGTTGACCGAGGGGCCCAGCCGCGCGGCCGCGCGTTCGTATCTGCGCGGCGCGGGCTTTGCCAAAGAAGATCTCCACAAGCCGATCATCGGCATCGCCAACACGTGGACGGAGATCGGCACGTGCAATGTGCATCTGCGCGATGTGGCCGAGGCGCTGAAAGAAGGCATTCGCGAGGCGGGCGGTACGCCGATGGAGTTCAACACCATCACCATTCACGACGGCATCACCATGGGCACGCAGGGCATGAAGGCCTCACTGGTGAGCCGCGAAGTGATTGCCGACTCCATTGAATTGGTGGCGCGCGGCAATCTGTTCGATGGCCTGGTGGGCATTGGCGGATGCGACAAGAACATGCCGGGCATCATCATGGCGCTCTGCCGGCTCGACATTCCGGGCATGATGCTCTATGGCGGGTCCATTGCGCCGGGTAAGCTGAACGGCCCCAACGGCGAGACAATTGACATCACGATTCAGAATGTGTTCGAGGGCATCGGTTCTCACGCTGCCGGACGCATTGACGATGCCGGCCTTGAGGCGCTTGAGGCCAACGCGTGCCCCGGCGCGGGAGCATGCGGCGGACAGTTCACTGCCAACACCATGGCCATGTCGGGCGAGATTCTGGGCATTTCGCCTATCTATCTCTCCGGCGTTCCCGCCATGTCGAAAGACAAGCCTGCCGCGACGCGCGAGGCCGGACGCATGCTGATGGATGCGGTGCGCGCCAATCGCCGCCCTTCGCAGATCATCACGCGCATGTCGCTTGAAAACACCATCGCCAGCGTTGCTGCCAGCGGCGGCTCGACCAATGCGGTGTTGCATCTGCTGGCCATCGCGAAGGAGCTGGGCATCGAACTCTCCATTGACGATTTCGATGCGATCAGCAAGCGCACGCCGTTCATTTGCGACCTTGTTCCTGCCGGCAAGTATGTGGCCTCGGACTATCAGGCGGCGGGCGGCTCGCGCGTGCTGGCGCAGCGGCTCATTGACGCCGGACATGCCGATGGCAGCGCGCTCACCATCAGCGGACGCACTCTGGCCGAGGAAGCCGCGCTTGCGCGGGAGACTCCGGGCCAGGTGGTGATTCACACGTTCGACAAGCCGATCAAGCCGACGGGCGGCCTGGTGATTCTCAAGGGCAATCTTGCACCCGAGGGCTCGGTAATGAAGGTGGCTGCGGCCAATCGCGTGGAACATCGTGGACCGGCGCGCGTGTTCGAGTGCGAAGAGGATTGCTTCGCTGCCGTGCAGGCAGGGCAGATCAAGCTAGGCGACGTGCTGGTGATCCGCTATGAAGGACCGAAGGGCGGGCCCGGCATGAGAGAGATGCTGCAGGTTACGGCAGCCATCTCTTCCAATGCTGAGCTGAGCGCGACGGTGGCGCTGCTCACCGATGGACGTTTCTCCGGCGCCACGCGCGGGTTCACCGCAGGTCACGTAGCGCCCGAGGCGTTTGTCGGCGGACCGATTGCCGCGGTGCGCGAGGGCGACATGATTCATTTTGATATTGCAAACCGCACGCTAACGCTCGAAATCAGCGATGAAGAGATGGCGGCCAGGCTCAAGAATTTCGCACCGCCGCCCTTGCGCTGGCCCGCGGGCGTCTTCCGCAAGTATGTGGATCGGGTTACTTCGGCTTCGGTGGGGGCGACGACTTAAGGAAAGCGGTCAGTGAACAGTTGTCAGTCGACAGAAAGAGACCTGTGCGGTTATTCAGTAATCTGCGTGGAAAGGCGAAGACGCCCGGCCCTGAAGAGGCGGCGGCGGAGCTGTACGCCTATTCTCGGATTGATTTGGATGTTGAAATTCTTCCAGAAGGCGCGGTTCGTTGCCGGCCTTCGATCAACGCGAACTTTAAGTTCACGAGAACGGCGATTATTATTCAATGGCTGCAAAAGATCGGGAAGCATCCGCTTGGGGCAGCTAATGCCGGAGCGGTCTTGAAGGAATTTGAAAACCTGACATTTGGAGGATTTGAGCCCAAGACCATTGCTTCCCTAACGCAACATCTAGGAAAGCTCATGGAGATTACGGACGAAGTAGACGCCTTTATTTCGGAAAGAGTCATCCCCGAACGAGAAGCATGGCGGAGGGGACTCGATATCTCAAAGAGGTGGTTCGAAATCGCCTTGGACGATCCTGATCTTATTGCTCGGGCGACGGTGATGTATGGCGCAGAGATGATTTTCCTTGTTCATGAAGCGATGAAATACATTGGCGGATTGGTTGGAAACACCGTGTTTGGAGGGGGGAAACAGAGATGACTCGAAGAATCACAACTAAACTGTTTCATGCAACACGGTTAGATCGCGACGACGATAGAAGTTGCAGTCAGCTCGAAGGTTGCGATATCACGGGAGATGTTCCTTTCGCAAAAGGCATGGGGCCCCTCGAGGATGGATTCCCTCCGGGAGACCAGTTTGTCAACTCTCAGCCAGTCGCGCAGTTTAGGTTCCAAAGTTATTCATACTGCGCTGAACGCTCTGTCTATGAAACCTCAAATGAAGAGATCAGCAACCCGCTGAACGAGAAATTAGCATAAGTTCCTAGCCACTGCTTCAAAAAGTGCGCGGGATTCATGGAGTTCCCACAACGGAGACTAAGGAGTCGTTATGACTTCCGGTAAAGGGTCTCAACTTTTGCAGTAACGAAGGGAGAAGCGGAATGCCCGTATTCAAAACAGAATACAGTTGCCCGAAGTGCAAGCGAGAGACGGGGAGGGCGAGTCAGATTTCAGCCGCAGAGGGGAGGTTAATCTGCCCTGCCGACCCAAACCATCGGTGGGTGGACACATCATCCTTCTACGCCGATAACCCCGTTATGGAGTTCAAAGACGGCCCCGCCAAAATCATAACTCCCGAGCAGAATGGAAACACTCCGCTTAAACCACCCACCCGCCTCACAGGCGCCGAGATACTATGGGCCACGCTTGTTGGCGAGGGAGTAACTACAGTCTTCGGCTACCCTGGCGGCGCCATTCTTCCCGCCTACGATGCGCTGCGCAAGTTTCCTATTCATCACGTGCTGGTGCGCCACGAGCAGGGCGCGTCGCATATGGCCGACGGGTATGCGCGCGCATCTGGCAAGGTGGGCGTTTGCATAGCCACCAGCGGTCCCGGCGCCACGAACCTGGTCACCGGCATTGCGACGGCGATGCTTGATTCCATTCCCATGGTCTGCATCACCGGCAATGTACCGAGCAAGATACTTGGGACTGACGCCTTTCAGGAAGTGGACATCACCGGCATCACTCTGCCGGTGACCAAGCATAACTTCCTGGTAAGTCGAGCTGAAGACTTGGCCGCCGCATTGCGCCTTGCATTTCAAATCGCGACTTCGGGACGGCCGGGGCCGGTATTGGTCGACATCACAAAGGATGCGCAGCAGGGTACAGCGATCTTTGACTTTGCAGCTGCGAAGCCCAGGCCTTACCGCCCGCATCCGATGCTCTGCGTGGAAGACTCCGGTCTTGCGCGTGCCGCCGAACTCATCCGCCATGCCAAGCGGCCGATCATCCTTGCCGGCCACGGCGTGATGGAGTCGGGCGCGATGGAGCAGCTACGCACGCTGGCCGAGCGCGCGGAGATTCCTGTCGCACTCACGCTGCTGGGGCTGGGCGGCTTTCCTGCTTCTCACCCGCTGAACATGGGCATGATGGGTATGCACGGCGAGGCGTGGGTCAACCATGCCATCCAGGAATCGGACCTGCTGATTGCCTGCGGCATGAGGTTTGATGACCGTGTGACCGGCAGTTTGTCGACTTATGCGCTCAAGGCGAAGAAGATTCATATTGAGGTCGATCCAGCGGAGATCAACAAGAACGTCAAGGCAGACGTTGCGTTGGTCGGGGATCTGCGCGAAGTGCTCGAGCAGTTGCTGCCGCTGGTGCCGGGCCGCGACGGCCACGCATGGCTCAAGACCATCGACGCGAGCAAGGGCGCCGTGGCGGTGCGTGACATCAAGAACATTCCCGACTCCGGCCACTTATGGGCAGCGCATGTGGTGAGTGACTTATGGCGCATCACCGGCGGCAATGCAATTGTGGTCACCGACGTGGGCCAGCACCAGATGTGGGAGGCGCAGTACTTTCATCATGAGCATCCGCGCTCGCTTGTAACTTCAGGCGGATTGGGAACGATGGGGTTTGCGCTGCCTGCCGCGATCGGCGCTAAGTTCGCATGTCCTGAGAAAGAAGTGTGGGTGATAGCCGGCGATGGGGGCTTCCAGATGACCGCGGCCGAGTTATCGACAATTGTGCAGGAAGGTATCAAGATCAACATTGCCATCATTAATAACGGCTATCTTGGCATGGTGCGGCAATGGCAGGAATTCTTCTACGATGGCAACTACCAATCGACTCCGCTGGTAAGTCCCGACTTTGTGAAGCTGGCTGACGCGCATGGCCTGCCGGGCCGCGCAGTACGCACGCGAGCCGAGCTGGCCGAAGCGGTGGCAGAGGCGCGCTCGGCGCCTGGAACGTTCCTGCTCAATTTCATGGTGGAGAAGGAAGATTCGGTGTATCCGATGATTCCGGCGGGCTCGGCATTGCATGAGATGATTCGACGACCGGGAAGCAATCCGCTCGTAGAGACAGCAGAAGACTAGTTTCATGATCGAATAATTGGCAGCGCGGACGGGTGCGGGCGAGGACACCCGCACGAGAGCCGGTCTGGAGACCGGCGCTACTCATGCGGTGAATTCCACTATCAAGCGGGCGCGGCACTCGCCAAAGAAAGGCTGATATGCAGCACACATTTGTGGCATACGTTGAGGACCTGCCGGGCGTGCTTACGCGCGTGGCGTCTCTGTTTCGCCGGCTCAATATCAACATCATCTCGCTCACGGTGGGGCGCAGCGAGCGTGCCGGGCTGTCGCGGCTGACGCTGGTTTGCGAGGCTTCAGCCGAGGCCGGCAACCGCATCCGCGCCAGCCTGTATAAACTTGAGAATGTTGTCGACGTCGATGACATCGCAGGCGCGCCGTCGGTGACTCGCGAGTTGGCGCTGATCAAAGTTTCTGCCACGCCGCGCAACCGTTCGCAGGTCTTCGAGCTCGCCGAAGTGTTTCGCGCACGCATCGTGGACCTCGCGCCGGAATCGCTGATGATCGAGATGACGGGCGTTGAGAGCAAGATCGAGGGTCTCATCCAGGTGCTCAATGAGAGCGAGGAACGGGTGCTCGAAATCTGCCGCAGCGGCAAAATGACCATGCGCCGCGGACATCACACCAGCCGCGTGCTCAAGGCTATGGATACGGGCGTGGATGAGCCGGCGGAGCGGGCCGCGGAATCTGCCGAAGAGGCAGAGGCTGTTGAGCCTGAGCAATCAGGGGATTGATCGAGCGATAAAAGCGCAGGTCCTTCGACCGCGTTTGGCGCGGTGGACGCGCCAAACTCCGCTCAGGATGACAGATTTGATTTGGTGCGATCTTCAAAAACGCATCGAGTATTCTCAAACAGCTTAACTGTGCAAGGAAAAGGATACGGAAGAAAATGGCGAAAACTTATTACGATCACGATGCAGATCTCTCACTGATCCAGGCGAAGAAAGTTGCCATCATCGGCTATGGCTCGCAGGGCCACGCGCACGCGCTCAACCTCAAGGACTCCGGCGTCGAGGTGAAAGTTGGCCTCGCGGCCAACTCGAAGTCGATCGCCAAGGCGCAAAAGGCCGGCCTTGAAGTGACAACGGTGGCCGAGGCTACGAAATGGGCCGACGTGGTGATGGTCCTGGTTCCCGATCAGACCGCAGCGAAACTGTATGCCGAGGAGATCGCGCCGAACCTGAGCGCCGGCAAGCTGCTCCTGTTCGCACATGGATTCAACATTCACTTTAAGACCATTGTGCCCGCTGAGGGCATTGACGTGGGCATGGCCGCACCCAAGGCGCCCGGGCATCGCGTACGCGAGATCTTCACCGAGGGAGGCGGCGTGCCCGGACTGATCGCCATTCACCAGGACGCGACCGGCCATGCGCACGCGCTCAATCTCAGCTATCTCAAGGGCATTGGGTGCACGCGCGCAGGAGTGCTTGAGACCACGTTCAAGGAAGAGACCGAGACCGATCTCTTTGGCGAGCAGGCAGTGCTGTGCGGCGGCGTGAGCGCGCTCATCAAGGCCGGGTACGAGACGCTGGTGGAGGCCGGCTATCAGCCGGAGAGCGCTTACTTTGAGGTGCTGCACGAGCTCAAGCTGATTGTCGATCTGATCTATCGCGGCGGCCTGGCTTATATGCGCTACTCTATCTCCGACACCGCGGAGTGGGGCGATTATGTGAGCGGTCCGCGCGTGATCAATGAAGAGAGCAAGAAGGCCATGAAGGCGATTCTCAACGAGATCCAGGATGGGACATTCGCGAAGAGATTCCTCGCCGACCAGAGCTCCGGCCGCAAGGAGTTTCAGGCGTTCCGCGATGCGGAGGCGAAGCATCCGATTGAGATCGTCGGCAAGCAGCTTCGCGCGGCCATGCCATTCCTCGATCCGGTGACTGTGGAAGATGTGGCGCGAAACCGGTAGGTCGCACGTCAGGCGGGGCCGTCCAAGTCAGAGGCATCCCAGGTCTCAAAGAGACCTGGGCGCCGAGCGGAGCTATTTTGCTGCTTCGCCGGCCAGTTGATATTCCTGATAGGTGCTGTTGAAGAGCGTATGCCGCACCGAATAGACGGCGGCATAGTTGTCGCCGTTCGGAACCACCTCAGTGAGCGTGAAGCTGTCGACGGGCAGCATGTACAGCTTGCCGTCCACATTCACCGGGCCGTAGTCGATGCGCATGTCTTCCTGGTGGACAAAGTCGGTGGGCTTGAGCTCGGCCTGGGTCACCATGCGGACAATGACGCCGGATTCCGGAATGATGAAGAACTCTCCGTGATAGGCGACCGTGCTCTTGAAGTCGATCCAGCTCGTACCGGTCTGAAAGTTGGCGCCGGTGCCTTCGTAGCCCATGCGGCCGGCGTCTTCAGTCACCGGGAAGCAGCAGTAGTTTACCGCGTAGTGCGATTTCTTCTTTGGCACAGCGAAGGAAAACACCGCGGCCTGTTTGCCGTTGACCGTCTCCCAGCGCTTGAAGTTCAGGGTTCCCGCGCCCGCCGCTTCCTGCAGGATCACGCTGAGGATCGGCCCCGCGCCGCCCTCCGAGGTCTGCCCGTTCTGCCCCCAGGGAGCAGTGTTCTTCTGCATCTGCACCTGCTCCACGCCCTTGTCTGTCTCGACCGGCGCGGTGTGAGTGCCGATCAGCTCCATAAATTTGTTGGGCGTGGCCCATACGCGATCGCCGTTAGGCATGTTGTTGGTCACCCCGGAGTTGGTGCGGATATTGGTGACGCCGTCCTGGAAGCGCGAGGTGGTTCGCAATGCGATGAGGCGGGGATTTTGCATGTAGACCCGGGTCACGTAGTCCACGGTCCGAGCCAGAATGGCCTTTTGCGTGACCACATCGGGCGCCGGCGCGGTGGGCAGATCGCTGGCCGGCGGCGCAAGAGTCGCGCTGCGGCCCTCCAGGATGTTGAGCTGCACGGTGGAGAGCGAACCTGGGGAATATTGAAGCAGGTCGTGGTACGCGGCGGGGGTCAGCTCCTCGCTGAGCTCAACCTCTTTCAGGCGAGTGGAAACTTCGAAATCGTCTTTCTTGGTCTGCTGGAGCGCGGCCAGCGTATCCTTCAATTCCTGCACGGTAATTTTCTTGTTGGCGGACCAGCCAGGAGCCGCAACGATCGACAGCAGAAGAGCCCAAACGAGCCGTTTCAATTCAATACCCTCGGGGGAAGTCTGTGGCGCCGCGGCGTTGAGCGCCCGCCGCGGCGCTGGGTTCAGTGCATCCGGCTCAGTGTCCGCCGGCCAGCTGGTAGTTCTTGTACTGGGCGTTGAGGAATGTGTGCCGCAACGTGACCTTGGCCGCGGCGTCTTCGCCGCCGGGCACCACCTCGGTGTTGGTGAACGAATCGACCGGCAGCACCAGCGTCTTGTCGCCCACCGTCACCGGGCCGTAGTCGATCCGAGTGTCCTCATAATGCATCACGTCAGAGCTCTTGAACTCGCCGTCGACAACCAGCCGCACCACGATGCCCGTCTCGTCATTGATAAACAGCTCGCCGTGATAGGGCACGTTGGCTTTGAAGTTCTTCCAGGTAGTATTGGTCTGAAAGTTGCCCTTGGCGCCGCCGGCCGCGCCCGACGCCCCGCCCGGCGCGCCAGCCCCATTCTGCCCGGTCATGGTCATGATGCCGGCCTGCTCGGTGTCGGGGAAGCAGCAATAGTTGACCGCGTAGTGCGATTTCTTCTTGTCTACGCCAAAGGAGAATACAGCGGTTTGCTTGCCGTTGACCGTCTCCCAGCGCAGCCAGGTGATCTTGCCCGCGGCCTCGGCTTCCTGGATGACGGCGCCCAGGGAGGGCCCCGGCGTGGTAGCTTTGATCTGTCCGTTGGCGCCCCAGGGTGTCTTGTCCTTTTCCGACGAGGGCTTCTCCGCGCCGCCCGCCAGTGCCACAGCCGAGTCGGCCGAGTTGATGTAGCGCACGCTAAGCGCGGAAGTCTGCGAGCCGGAGCCGACGGAGACGTCGGTGGCGCTGCCGTGCAGGCCGGAACTGGCGGCTACCGCCTCGACGTTGTCCTGAAAGCGCAGCGTGGTCTTGACCGCGGTCAGCTCGGGCAACTGCCCGTAAGTCTTGGTCGCATAATCCACGGCTTTGTCGAGCAGGGACTTTTGCGCGGCTGCGTCGGGCGCCGGTGTACTGGGGATGTCGGCCGCCGGCGGCGCCAGCACCGCGCTGCGCGCCTCCAGCACATAGAGCTGCTCGGTCGAGAGCTGGCCGGGGACGTCGGAGGCAACGTTGTTCATCTCGGTGCGGGTCAGCTCCTCCGTCAGCTCCACCTGCTTGAGCGCCGTGGCCACGTCCTGGTCGCTCTTGGCAGCCTGGTGCATGGTCGTCAGCATATCCTTGAGCTCCGCCACGGTGATCTTCCTGTTGGCGGACCACGCAGGCGTCACCGCCATCAATAAAACAGCAATCAACCCAAATCTCTTCATTTCCCTCACTCCTTTGTGACTCGCGCTTGTGGCGCGATTTAGACGGTGCAAACTTGCTTGCGGTTATGCTCTCTTCCTCGCCGAGAGGATCTTCCGCGGATCCCGGGCATACAGAACTTCTTCGAACTGGTTGCGTACTTGCTGTTCGACCATTCGAGAACATCCCTCAGGGGCTAAAGCCCTGGGGCTTACGCAGCTTCGGCGGCACGGATCAAGCCGTGCCCTTTCAAATCCCGATTTATGCAACCCACTCTCAATCTGTTTTTTGAGGCCGCTGCGATTGTACAATTCCCAACCCCGCCTTGCCGTGACCCGCCGCAGCTTTTCACTGGCTCCCTGCAAGCGCGGACGCTGGAATGGTCACCGAGCCCATGCGGCCTGAGTTTTCGTCCACCACCACCACGCGCAAGGACGCCGTGCCCGGCCGGAGCCGCACAAAATGCTCAAACGGAACGCCCGCGGGCAGCAGGCTCTGGTAGGTGGCGGACTTGAGCCGCAGCCCCAGCGTCTGCCCCTCCACGTGGGCATGAATCCCGGCGTCGTCGCGCTGGATGAAGAAGATGTCCAGCTTGTCCATCCAACGCCCGGCCTGCTGCTGCAATCCCAGGTCGCCGGCCGCCACGTTGATCTTCACATTGACGCCGGGATGCATGGCTTCGACCGATGCGGTCACGGCAACTTCGTTGGCATCCATCGGCCGCCACGCCGCCTGCTGGAAGCGCTCGCGCAGGCTGGCCGGCTCTTTGGTGTACTGGTAGCCGGTGCGGTAGCGCAGGGTCAGGCCCTTGCGGCCTACCAGCTTGACCGTGAGATTGTGATACCGGTCGTCAGCCGGCGTATCGGGCGAAAACCCGATCATGTATGTGGTGTGCCCCTCGGCCACAATGCCCGACAGCTCGCCGGCCAGGTCGCCGGAGCGGCGAATGGTGCGTCCGCCCGTGGCCTCGGCCACCTGCCGGATCGGGCCCTGGATGGGATGCAGGTCCTGGTTCATCTCGGCGGTGATGCGGCCGGGCGTGGTGTTGCGCGCCAGGCTGTTGCCCGAACCGGGGACGGTGGCCATATCCTGCGCCGCCTGCGTCAGCTCCACGTTGCGGTGCTGGATGTCGGCGTTGATGGCCGCGCCCTCAAGCTGCGACACGTCGAAAGGGTAGACGGCCACGTGGGCATCGTTCATGGCCTCCTGGGCGCGCAGGGCAAAGCCGTCAACGTACTTGCTGCTCTTGTCGATGCCTACTGCCTGGTCGCGAAAATCCGCAAACACGTTGTCGCTTGAGATCCACACCAGGCTCTTGTGGCCGGGCACCGCGGAGAGGTGCCGCGCCACCCCGCCCATGATTACCAGCGATGCGCGAGCGGGGTTATCGCCCATGGTCAGCAACTGCGGATCGACGGGCTGCTCGGCATCGGGCACATCGGTCAGATTGCCGTTTACCGAGTTCAAATCGGCCACATTGTGCACCTCGTTGAACTGCTGGCGGTTGCGCACTTCCTCGTCCTGCGCCTGGTTGACCGACTGCGCCGTCGGCATCCATTTTTGCAGGCGGGCGATCAGCGCCGCGTGGTCGGTGGTGACCTCCTGCAGCACGTGGAAGCCGGTGCCGGTCATGGAGTAGAGGCCGATACGCTCGCCGGGCTGGGCCTGGCCGAGAAATTTAAGCACCTGCTGCTTGGCATTGTTCAGGTCGTTCCAGGCGATGTGGCTTTCGTCGATGAGGAGAATTGTTGTGTTCACGTCGGCGGCGGCTGCGGGTGAGGCCAGGCCGGCCGGGTCGGCGGATCGGTTGGAGTAGGACATGATGGGCGCCGCGGACCCTGCCGCGGGCGCGGGCTGAGCCGCCGGCGGCTCGGCCGCGATCTGCGAGAAGTAGCGCACCTCCTGCTTGTGGCCGTTGTCGTATATCTCGAAGTCCTCGCGCTTCAGGTCGTTGACCGGGTGGCCTTTCTTGTCTACCGCGACGAGGCCAACGTCGACCAGGCGCGTGGTGAGCTTGAGGGTCATGCCGCCCTCCTGCTGCGTACCCGGCAGGTCGGGAACGCCGCTGGCCGGACCCATGGTGACCTCGGGAATCGCGGGCGCGGGCGGAGGCGGGGGCGGTGTCATCGGAATCGGCATGGACTCGACGGCTGGAGCTGCGCCCGGAGCAGGAGGTGCAGCGCTGACGGCCAGTTGCGGGGCAGAGCTGGGCGGATTCGGACTGGCTGTATCGGCGCTATCCGGTTGAGCTGCCACCACTTCCGCACTGGGCGTCGTGCCATCCGGCCCGTTGGCCAGCATGCGCATGGTCGTCGCCAGCCGGTGGTAGTGGGTGAAGCTGGTCTCGTTGATCAGCAGGACCGGCGCACCGACGGTGGGAATCCTGGTGGGGCTGTCGAACGCCTGCCCTCCGCCATTGCCTTGCGCAAGCTCCGTGTTGGACATCGAAAATGCCAGGCTGCGGACTGGACAGATAAATGCGCCATCGCCGATCTTCACGGGGCCGTATTCAACCACGGTGGCGGCGCGGGTGAGCGGATCGCCGCCGCTCAATTCTGCCTCGAGCGTGATGCGCAAGATGGCTCCTGTAGCGGGATCGATGGACAGGGAGCCGTGGTAGCCGGGCGTCTCGCTGAAGGCGTGGGATTTCACGCTCGTGGGTACGTAGTCGGACGCTTGTGACCCGCGGCCTCGGGTTCCATAGGACACGGGCGGAGGCTCGGTGCGGCCTCCCTCGAGGACGCAGCAGTAATCGACCGCGTAGTGCGAAGCCGGCTTGGGAACCGAGTAGCGATAGACCGCGGCCAGACCCGCAGGGGTCTGCTCCCAGTGGCTGAAAGTGACCTTGCCTTTGGCTGTATCGGAGAGGATGATGGACATCTCCGGGCCGAACTCGCCCCAGGTGCGCAGGCCCAGTTCCTGGCTTGCCTGGGGCGCGCCCGGTTGGGCCGCGACAGCTGTGGGCGCGGTGTCCTGAATCTCCTTGCCGTCGCGAAACGTGATCTGCCGGCTGGACGAACCGGATAAATGCAATCCCGCGCGAACCGCCCAGCTTCCCTTTTCAAGCACCTGCGGCCCGTCGTCGAACCGGTTTGTGGATCGAGTGGCAAAGAAATCGGGCAGGTGGGGTGCTGTCTGAATGACGTAGCCGCGAGCGGCGTCCATCATACGCGCCTGGGTGACGGCGTCGGGAAACCCGGTGGCCGGCAGTTCATTGGCCGGCGGGTCGAGGAAGGCCGACTGATCGGCCACCAGTTGGAGGGCGAGCGCTGTCCGAGGGCCCAAAGCCAGGCTCTTGGCAAATCGATCGAGCGTGGTTTCGGTCAGGCGCTCGCTGAGCTGCATCTCGCCGATGTGCCGCGCTACTTCGGCGTCGGGGTGGTGCGCTGCCGTGTCGGCGCTCAGGGCCTGCTCAAGCTGCGCCACAGTCATCCGCCTGGCCGCATGAGCGGTAAGAGCCGTTGCAGCCAGCGCCGCGAGCAGAATTAACCTGCGCATTGAAGCCCACTCCACTTCGCCGTGCCTTTATCTCTCGTTCAGATGGACGGAAAACCCTGGGCAAAAGCTCTCTTGCGCCCCTGGAAAATCGCTTTTATCGCGCCCCTGCCGGCATTCGGTGTTGAAAAGCGTACGGGGAATCCGTGCATAGAACTTTACACAGGTTTGGGGTGGTTGGACAAACGCGGGTTTCGCCGGATGAACGGCAGAGGAGGTTGGAGACTTGGGCTTCGGTCGTTTCCCAAGTCTCAAAATCGAAACTTGGGGCACCCGGCTGAAGGTTCCAATTTATGCCCCACTGGCCGCCTTTTGGCGGAAGAACTCGAGCGACAGCCGCAACCCCTCCGGCAGCCCCACCTTCGGCTCCCAGCCCAGCAGCGTGCGGGCTCGCGCGATGTCCGGGCAGCGGCGGGTGGGGTCGTCCTGGGGCAGCGGCTCAAAGCGCAGTTCGCTCCTGGAGCCGGTCGCCTCGAGCACCGCCTGCGCGCACTCCAATATGGTGAACTCGCCCGGGTTGCCAATGTTGACCGGCATGTGTTCGTCGCTCCATGCCAGGCGCACGATGCCCTCGATGAGGTCGTCGACATAGCAAAAGCTTCGTGTCTGGCTGCCACTGCCGTAGATGGTCAACGGCTCTCCGCGAAGCGCCTGCATCATGAAATTGGAGATGACGCGGCCGTCGCTCGGGTGCAGGCGCGGGCCGTAGGTGTTGAAGATGCGCACCAGGTGAGTGTTGACGCCGCGGCTGCGATGCCAGGCCATGACCAGCGCCTCGGCATAGCGCTTGGCCTCGTCGTACACCGAGCGCGGGCCTACGGGGTTCACGTTGCCCCAGTAGTCCTCGGTCTGGGGGTGGACGGCGGGGTCGCCGTAGCATTCCGATGTAGAGGCGTGAAGATGGCCCGCGCCATACTTGTGCGCGAGCGCGAGCGTGTTCTCAGTGCCCAGCGAGCCCACGCGCAGCGTTTCGAGTGCCAGGCGCAGATACTCGGGCGGGCTCGCCGGAGAGGCCAGGTTGAAGACATAGTCCACCGCGCCGAAATCGAACGGATGGCAGATGTCGGCTTGTTCAAACCGGAAGCGTGGCTCGTGTGCCAGATGAGTCAGGTTTTCGCGGCTGCCGGTCGAGAGATTGTCCACGCCCACCACCGCGTGGCCCTCCGCCAGCAGGCGGTCGGTGAGATGGGAGCCGAGAAATCCGGCCGCGCCGGTTACCAGGATGCGCTTGCTCAACGGATCGGACTCCTCAGGACAGAGCCAGGGTTGCGCGGCTTGCCTTGCTGCGCGCTGTACTGGGGCGGCCGCCCCACGCTGATATAGGTAAATCCGTGCACCAGCATCTGCCGCGGGTTAAAGAGATTGCGCCCGTCAATCAGGATGGGAAACCGCACGGCCTGCAGCAGCCGTACCAGGTCGAGCCCGGCAAATTCGCGCCAGTCGGTAAGGATCAGCACCGCATCGGCATCTTGCGCGGCTTCGTACGAGTTCGCCGCGTAGGTCAGCTTGTCGCTCGCGGGCAGCACTTCGCGGGCGCGCTCCATGGCGGCTGGGTCGTAGGCCGTCACAATGGCGCCGGCCTCCAGCAGTTTGCGGACGATCACAATGGCCGGCGACTCGCGCACATCGTCGGTATCGCACTTGAAAGCCAGGCCCAGCGCCGCCAACCGCTTGCCACGCAGCGTCCACAAGGCAGAGCGGATCTTATTGAAGAAGATCTCCTGCTGCGTGTCGTTGATCTTGCGCACCTCTTCGAGCAGCTGGAAGTCCACGCCCTGCTGCTCGGCGACCCAGTAAAAGGCGGCCACATCCTTGGGGAAACACGACCCGCCGTAGCCCAGGCCCGCGCGCAGGAACCCGGGCCCGATGCGGCGGTCAAGTCCCATGCCCGCAGCAATGTCTTCAATGTCGGCGTCCACGCTCTCGGCCAGGTTGGCCACCGCGTTGATAAACGAAATCTTCATGGCCAGAAAGGCGTTGGAGGCGTGCTTGATGATTTCAGAGCTCTGTGCCGAAGTAACAAGCAGCTTGGCCGGCCGGCCGATGCTGCACGCGCCCTCGATTGCACCGGCCTGCGCATAATAGCTTCCCCCGGTGAGCGGCTCGTAGATGCGCCGCAGCGCCTCGGCGGCGCGCTCCGTGTCCGCGCCGACCACGATCCGGTCGGGATGGAGGAAGTCCGCAATCGCCGTGCCTTCGCGCAGGAACTCCGGATTGGACACAACGTCGAAACTGGCATGATCGACGCCGTGGCGATGCAGTACGCGGCGGATCCACTCGTTGGTGTAGACCGGCACCGTGCTCTTCTCCACGATGACTTTGTATCCGTTGATGGCGCGGGCGATCTGCGAGACGACCGCCTCGACAAACGACAGGTCTGCCGCGCCGCTGTCGCCCTGCGGCGTGCCGACCGCAATGAAGATAGCGGCGCTGTTCTCGACAGCGCCGCCCAGATCGGTGGTGAACTCAACGTTACGGCCGTTGTGCACGGCCAGCAGCTCGGGCAGATGGCGCTCGTAAATGGGCACGCCGCCCGAACGCAGCATGGCTACCTTGTCCTCGTCGTTGTCGACACATGTGACTTTGTGACCCATCTCGGCAAAGCAGACGGCGGCCACCAGGCCCACATAGCCTGAGCCGATCACGCAAATGGAGACGGGCGTTGTCATGCGCGGAAGATCGCTCCTTTGATTGGGGTGGCAGGTTGACGGAACGGGAGTTCCGGACCGGAGAGGCCAATTCATCTTATCTTCATGGGCTTGACCTGTGCAATCATGTCTGGCAAAGTAGACTCCTATTCCCGCGAGTTCGAATTGTTCCTTCGAAAGGCTGGTAAATGTCCATGCAGCCTCTGTCGGATAGAGCCCGTGCCACGCAGCTTCTCTCGCTGGCAGACAAAAACTTCGGTCACGATCTATCTGATCCCGAGAAGCAGGTTCTGCGCGACTCCGCAAGCTCCGATGAGCCGAAAGGGCCGGATGACTTTGAAGGCGGAGAGCCGCCGAAAGTTTCTGACGACCCGAAGAACAGGCCGCATGTTCGCGCGGAGCTCATTCGCTGGCTTGCGACCGACCCGGAGGCCGCCAAATCCATCGATCCGCTGGGCATTCGCGTGGTTTCGGCCACAATCCACGGCGAGTTGAACCTTGAAGCTTGCCGGGTGGAGCACCTTCTTTACTTCCAAAACTGCACATTCGACTCCTGGATCAACCTCCAATATGCCGATTTTCGGGGCCTGTTCATCCAGGATTCCCAGGTAACGGGAAGCGTTGAGGCGGACGGATCTAATTTCCGAGGCCAGCTCCGTCTTAGAGATTCCGCTTTCTCACAGAAGGTCAGCGTGATCCAGGCAAGAGTCGCGGGCGACGTCGATTGCGCGGGGTCAATCTTTTGCGCGTTTAGAGACGACGATCCAGATGGACTTTTACTGGACCGGACTACCGTCGATGGCGGGGTCTACCTGAGCAATGGTTTTACTTCACATGCAACCGTCCGCATGCTTGGTATACAGATTGGCGGCGACCTTACCTGTAGAAATGCCAGACTCTTATCCACTCCGATTTCCCTCGCCCTTGATGGCGCTACTGTGAAGGGTAAGGTTCTTTTGGATAGTGCCACTGAAATGAATCCCTTCCAATGTCTTGGCCAAGCCCGCTTCGTGAATGCTCATATTGTTGGTGATCTCAGATGCACGGGCTCGTTGATCAGGACCCTGAACTGCAACTTAATGAAGCTCGATGGAGAATTGACCTGGATCAGCATGCAGGAACCCAGGAAATCGCGCCTCTGGCTCAATGGGGCCAGCCTGCGGTCCATTCACGATGAAGAGAACAGCTGGCCTGCCGCCGGTGGTCTCACTCTCGATGGGCTCACCTATGTGGAACTTACAAGAATAGATCTGGACGACCGCATCAAGTGGCTGAAACTGCAATCAAATCCTGATCAGCCCCAGCCTTGGATGCAGTTGGCCAATTGGGCCGTTGCCATGGGACATCCAGACGAAGGAAGGCACATCATATACCTGTTCAGGCGCAGCCAAGCAATTGAAGGCAGCATGATTGAGATTCCTTTTGCCCTTTCATACGCTTGGCTCGATGAATTCCAGTTCAGAAGCCTGTATTTGATCGTGTTGTTTTGGGCCTTTGGATCTGTAATCTTCTGGCGTGCACGCCGGATGAACTCCATGGCACCTTCTGAGAAGGACGCTTACATCAAGTTCGTCAAATCCAGGCGGGAGCCCGAAGGCTACATACAGCCGTTCAAGCCCTTTGTGTACGCGCTCGAGAATTGTCTCCCTGTTGTAAAGCTGGGCCAGGACGATGCGTGGGCTCCCGACCCGAAGGCGGAGCCGACGGATTGGTTTCCCAAAGGAAGCCGCTGGGCTGATTGGACTAACTGGCTTCCGAAGCTGACCTACAGGCGGCTGTCGTTCCTGCGCTGGGCGATCATCCTGGCCGGTTGGCTGCTGGCACTGATCCTCGCCGGGGCGATTGGTGAGCGTTTCAAATCTTGACCGCCTGCGCTGTTTCAGCAAGTAGCGAGCTATGTCTATGACCGCATGATGCTTTACCAACGCTGGGTGCCACAGGTCCCGATTTTGGGACCTGGGATACCACAAAGCCCAATAGCAACCTGCAAATTCAAACGGTCGCAGACCTAGTGCCGCTTGCCGGGCATTTCATGGCCGCCCTGGTGGAGCACCATCGACGTAAATGCGCCGCTGGCATCGGGCACAAATTCAAACTCCGCATTGAACTGCGCATTGAAGAAGTGCGGGTGCCCGCCGACGATGCTCAGATGGATCACCGGCAGCGCACCCTGGCCGGTTCCCTGCGCTGTGAGCACGTCGTCGGCGATGGCAAAGGTAACGGAGAACGTGGGCGCAAGATCGAACACGCCGACGAATTTAGCCAGCTCTTCCCTGGCGATGGGGACAGCCTTCTTTTCCGAGGCCAGCGTGACCGGATTGCCCAGCACCACGTCGAGCAGCTGATCGCCCATCGTGGCGGGCGCGCCGCCGTTGACGTTTGCCAGCACGACGACCGCGATGCGGCGATCGGGCACATACATCAGGTTGGTGTTGAATCCCTCGATGCCGCCACCGTGCTCGATCACCGTGAGAGCGCCCCTCTTTGCCACCATAACGCCCAGGCCGTAGTCGCCTTTGCCCGCGGTGGTCATGGCCTTCAGCGAATCGGCCGAAAGCACCTTTTGGGAATGCTCCATTCAAGGTCGGCCATGCTGTAGGCTTTGTCGAGCAGCACGGTGTCGCCATCGACCACCAGCACGGCGCCCATGAAGGCGTTGTCCTTGGTGTAAGAGCTTGCCACCTGGTCGAGCCGCGCCCTCTTCGCCGCTTCGTCCGGGGCCTGGGCAATGGACAGCGCGCATGCCAGCGAACACGCACACGCGGCTGCGGCAATCCAATATTTCATCTGGAGTTTCATTGCAGAATCACCTCTGCCCATGCGAGCATGAACAGGCTTGAGTTGTTGATGAGAGATGATACGCTGGGCGGGTCGCGAAGGTTGCAGGGATTCGTCAGGCCGAGGCCAGGCATCGGGAAATGTCGATCGGCAAAGCGCTGCGTGCATTGATGACGCTTCTTGATCTGGCGGCTGTGCGGGAAAGGGAGAAGACTACTGGAGTCATGCGCACGGATACTAAAGTCTCAGCTTCTCAACCGGCGGGCCGAGGTCTCGTCCGCCATACAGAATCCGCAGGATTTCGACCTGATCTTCCCCGACTCGGAAAATGATTGTCACGCGCCTTTCAAATCCCATTGTGCGCAAGCCGGGAATCTTTCCGTTGCCGCTCGTGCCTCGTTGAGGAAAAGTCGCCAGGGACATGCAGAGGCGCTCGATCCTCGCCAAGTATCCATCCGCAATTTCCAGGCTCGATTCCTGCGCGATATAGCAAAAGAGCGCATCGAGGTCTTCGACGGCGTCGGCGAGGAAGAGAACTTCATATCTTTTCAAAAAGTTCGCTCGCGGGACGGGCGCCCATACTTGGCTCTAAGCTCTCGAAAAACCTGGGCTGCCGGAATACTTGGCCTAGGGTCCGCAAGCGATTCCTCGGCAAGCTGATTGATCCACTCGTTCAGGCCAGACTCTTCGCGTTCCAGAGCAAGCAATCCGGCCTGGATCACTTCATCCGTAGAAGCATAGGCACCTGCCTTCACGCGCTCCTCCACTTTCTGCCGAAACGTGCCCAAATTCACGACAACTGTATTTTGCGCCGTTTCCATATCAGCCTCCATTTGGTTCATTGTAGCGCCGAACGAGTCAAAGCTTGCCGCACATTTCCTACTTCCGGTCCAGCCGGAATGCCGCCGCCTGAAAATCTCCGCGAAAATTGAGATCCATATCGAGGCCGTGATTCATCCACCATGCGCCGGTGGCCGTGGCGGGCGTGTAGGCTCGCGCTTTACCCTCGATGGGGCTGAGCGTGTATTCAGCGGCCGGGTCGAGGCCCTTGAGCTTGAGACGTGGAAAGAGCCGTCCCTCTTGCGTGGAATGAATGAACGCGAAAACCACCGACTGGCTCTTGTCCTGCCGCACGGTTTGCGTGGCCGAGAATTCGCTGCCATCGCGCGGCGAGATGAGCCGGTAGAGCTCGCCCTGCACAATGGTCGGCTGCACCTGGTGATAAGCTGCGATGAGCCGTTTGGCCGTGGCTGCCTCTTCATCGCTCCACTTGGCGATGTTTGCGCCGATGCCGAGCGAGCCCTGCATCGAGCTGAGCATGCGATAGACAAGCGTGGTGGAGCGCTGATTGAGCCAGTGCGGCGAGTCGGTGACCCAGGCCATCATGATCTGCGGCGTGTAGGCGTAGGTGAATCCATCCTGCTGTGTGAGGCGGTCAAAAGGGTCGGTGTTGTCCGATGGCCACACCTCGTCGGTATAGCGCAGGATGCCGAGATCCACGCGGCCGCCTCCGCCGGAGCACGACTCGATCTCGAGGTTGGGATGCCTGCGGCGCAGCTCGGCGAGGATGCCGTAGAGATTGCGTGTGTATTCAACGTAGACGCGCTTTTGTTCGGCGGCGGGCAACTGGTCCCAGCCTGGCTCGCTCCAGTTGCGGTTGTAGTCCCACTTGAGAAATGCGATGTCGTTTTCGGTGAGCAGCTTGTCGAGGAAGCCGAGCACGTAGTCGCGTACGTCAGCGCGCGCGAGATTCAGCACCAGCTGATTGCGCTGCTCCATGCGCGGGCGGCCGGGAAAGTTCAGCACCCAGTCGGGATGTTTGCGGTAGAGATCGGAGTCGGGATTGACCATCTCCGGCTCGACCCACAGGCCAAAGTCCATGCCCAGCGCATGCACCTTGTCGATGAGCGGCTTGAGGCCATGAGGAAATTTGTCCTGATTGACATACCAGTCGCCCAGGCCTGCGTGGTCGGTCTTGCGCTGGCCAAACCAGCCGTCATCCATGACAAAGCGGTCGACTCCGAGTGCGGCAGCCTTTTCGGCGAGCGCCATCTGGCCGGCTTCGGTCACGTTCATCTCGGTCGCTTCCCAGGAGTTGTAGATGACCGGCCGGGGTTTCGGCATTGGCTGCGTCGCGGTGGCTGCTGTGCGCGGCAGCACGTGCAGGAGCTCATAGCGATGCAACAGGCGGGACGCGCCACCGAGGCCGTGAGCGGAGTAGCCGCCGTAGAAGACCGGCGTGTCCAGCTTCTCATTTGGATGGAGCACGTAGCCGAAGTCGAACGGGTTGAAGCCGCCGGTGACACGCACCTGGTCGAGCTGGTCCTGCTCGACGGTGATGCGCCAGGAGCCGCTCCAGGCAAGAGCGCCAAACCAGACTTCGCCGGTTTCCTCGGAGCTGTCGTCTGGATCGCCGGCAGCTATCGCAAACCACGGATTGGCCTGGTGGCCGGTGGATCCGCGGCGGCTCTCAATCACGCGCGCGCCCCCGTGGATGGCTTCCTGGTTCAGCGTCCACTCGCCGGCCCAGCGGCCGGTGAGGTAGCTGAGCGTGTAGTGAGCGGGCGGCAGCGCCCAGGCCGCGGCGGCTGCCTGCTCCACGGTCACGGGCTGCGGCTCGCGGTTCTCAATGGTGGCCGATCGCGCCAGGATGCCGCTTTCAGGATCGATGGAGTAGCGTAGCGTTACATAGACCTCGCGTGAGATGTCTTTGAGCAGCACGTCGAAGCCGTCTTCGGCGGATATGTGGCTCTGGTAATGGAGTTCGAGGTCGCGGTTTCCGTCGGCAAAGCTGACCTTGAGCGCCGGTTCGGCAAAGAGCCCGGAGCCCCAACCGGCATACTCCTCGGGCGTGTTGTTGTAGGAGGAGTCGAACGAAGCCCACTCGGGCAGCGGCGCGGCGGGCGGGAAGGCATCGGTGGCGCCGAGGCGACCGCCCCAGTAGAGCTGCTGCAGCTCTCCGCGCGTGTTCACGCCAAAAACATAGGTGACGTTGCCGCCGTCGAGGCGGAAGACTTTGGTGGCTGGATCGAAGCCGGCTGCTGCCGATTGCGCATGGGCCATACATGTCACCGCGAGAAGCAGGATGCCCGCTGAAAAGGTTTTCATCTTGAGCGATTCCTTCAAAGGTGTTATTGAGACGGCTCATCATACCACCCGGCTGTGCCGGGCCGGGCGGCCTGCCCGGCCGATCCCGTCAGGGGGAGCCAACGCCAGGGCAAGACTGTCATCCCGGACAGGCCGACTCGCGCGCCGCAGCGAATCCAAGCTTGGCTACGCCGGATTTTCGCGACGTGCTCGCGGTGCGGCCCATCCAACCTTGCGGAGGGTTGCGATGGCGGAACGGTTGCGGTACGGGAAGGCTTTTCCCGAGGGGATTCATGCGCTGCTGGACTGGGGCAAGGCGATCAACGCGAGCGGGCTGGATGCGGGGCTGCTGCACCTGGTGTTCACGCGGGCTTCGCAGCTGAACGGATGCGCTTACTGCATCGACATGCACACCCAGGATGCGCGCGCGCTGGGCGAGACTGAGCAGCGGCTCTACGCCCTTTCGGCGTGGCGGGAGACCGACTTTTTTACGCCCAAGGAGCGGGCTGCGCTGGCCTGGACCGAGGCGCTGACCAACATCCAGCAAGGGCACGCGCCCGATGCCGTTTACCAGGAGGCGCACCGCGAGTTTGGCGACGCCGACGTGGTGAAGCTGACGCTGGCCATCAGCTATATCAACGCATGGAACAGGATTGCGCTGGCGTTCAAGACGGAGCCTGGGACGTATAAGCCGAAGAGCAGGGAATAGGGAACAGAAGACAGGGAACAGGGATTATGGAACAGGGATTAGGACCGGGACGACCAAGGCTCGAGCTGCGCCGCCAGCCATCGCGCCAGTCTCTCTGTTCCCTGTCCCCTGTTCCCTCTTCCCTGCATTACCCCAGCGCTTCGGCGATGGCCGCGGCCAGCGTTTTGAGGCCAGCGCCGATGTTGGCGCCAAGGTGGACGCGGACGGCGCGGCGGCCGCGGGACTGCAGCACCGCCAGATCGCCGGCGGCCTGTGCGGCGATTACGATGCCGAAGCTGTATTTCTGGTCAGGGATGGGCACGTCGATGGCGTGGTCGGCCGTGATCTGGAGGAAGACGCCGGTGTTGGGGCCGCCCTTGTAGTCCTGGCCGGTGGAGTGGAGGAAGCGCGGGCCGAAGCCCATGCAGGTGGCCACGCGCTTCTTGTCGCGCACCTGGTGGCGGAACTCCTGGATGATGGCCTCATGCTGCGGGAACATGGGCAGGAAGGCCAGCGTGGCGAAATAGTCGCCCGGTCGAATGGTGTCAAGGTGAGCGCGCAGGAACATGGCCAGTGTGCCGTCGGACGCCTGCTTGAGCGTGGTGGCGGCGTACGCGTCGTCGGCGTAGAGTTGGACGCCGCCCTCGGTGAGGATGGGCGTGAACTCCTTGAGCTTGCCGGTCTTTTCAAACTCCTCGGTGATGGCGCGGGTCTCGATCTTGGCCGATTCGACGTCGGGCTGGTTGAAGGGGTTGATGCCCATGATGGAGCCAGCGACGGCGGTGGCCATCTCCCAGGTGAAGAACTGGCCGAAGATCTCGTAGCGATCGGTGATTTCGAAGTGGACGACGGGGTGGCCCGCAGCCTCGAGGGCGGCGACTTTTTCATCCTGGCTGGAGTCCGATGTGCCGGCGAGGCGAATATAGGCGAAGACGCGGTCGTTGCCGTATACCGATGGCTCCCCGATGGATTCGCGATCGACGGGCGTAATGCCCTTGCCCTGCTTGCCGGTGGACTCGGCGATGAGCTGCTCGAGCCATGCGCCCAAGTCGTAGATTTCCGGTGACGTGAAGATGGTGATTTTGTCGCGGCCCGCGTTGGCGGCCGAGCCCAGGATCAGGCCCAGCTCAACGCCGGGATTGTCGGGCAGCGGCTGGTGGGCCGATGCGACTGCCTTGGCCGCCTCATCGAGCAGTTTGGCCACGTCGAGGCCGGCAGCGGCCGCCACGGCCACGCCGAAGTTCGACAGCGCGGAGTAGCGGCCGCCGATCGTGGGGTCGCCGTAAAAGATGTGGCGGAAGTGGTCGCCCTTGGCCACCTGCTCCATCTTGGAGCCGGGATCGGTGATGGCGATGAAGTGGCTGCCGGCCTTGTCGGCACCCACGGCTTTGCTCATTTCATCGAAAAAATATTGCTTGAGAATGTTGGGCTCAAGCGTGGAGCCGGATTTGCTCGACACAAACACCAGCGTCTCGGCCGGGACCACCTTGTCGCGGGCGGCCTTCACATAGGCCGGATCGGTAGAGTCGACAATGTGCAGCTCGGGGAAGCCAGGCTGCGAGCCGAAGGTGATCGAAAGCACCTCGGGGCAGAGGCTGGAGCCGCCCATGCCCAACAGCAGCGCGGACTTGAAGCCGGCGCCCTGGATGTCGGCGGCCAGTGCGGTGAGGGCCGCAAGGTCTTTCTGCTGGCGCTCGACAATGTCGATCCAGCCCATCCATTTTTCTTCGCCGTCGCGGGTCCAGAGGGACGGGTCCTTGTGCCAGAAGCGATCGAGCTTGTTATGTTCGCGCCCGTCGGCGGAGGCCGCATCGACGGCGCCGCGAAGATCTTTAGGGATTGCAAATCGGTAAGTCATCACGCTTTAGATGCTTGCAGAAAAAAGTGGGTTCGGCAAGGAGGGATGCGGGGTCTCGGATGGAATTGAATCTCAGGCTCGATGGCGGCAGAGGATTGTGCGGGCCTGGAGGCCCACACGACAGCCGAACTGGGGTTCGGCGCTGCAGAGAACGATTGCAGCCCGGCGATATCCAATGGGATTTCCGTCCAAGTGTTAACCGTCCGGCATGAGCTTCTGTGGTTCCCACCCTTTGCGCAAAGAAACGCGCAAAGGATGGGGCACCTGCAATTTGGCGCTCCAAGAAAGCGCGTCCGCGTTAATGACGGGCGAACAAATGGCGGAGATCGTATTCCGCTCCCACTGTGACGCCCTGCGGCTTGATGGCGCTGTTGTCGATGAAGTCCGGCCAGAACTGGTATTCGTAGTCGCCGCGCACCCAGAGGTTGCGCCATACGCGGTATTCCACACCAGCGCCCGGAGCCATGATGGTCCGCGTGTCATGGGTGTAGTAAGGATCGAAGGCATCGCTGAAGTCCTCGCTGCCGAATCCCATCAAGAACTTGCCATAGGGGCGGAAGTTGCGGAAGTGGGTCCAGCGGTAGATGGCCCCGCCCTCGGCAGTATCCTGGCGCAGTTTGGGATCGTAGCCGGTGCGGTCGTAATTGAGGTCGCGGCCCTCGATTTCGAGGCCGATGCCCTGAAGCATCCTCGGTACATGGTAGAGGGGCACATCGATCCACAGCGTGGCGCCGTCCAGGTTGCCGGTCCAGTCAGTGTAGTAATCGGAAGCACCAACGCCCACCATCAGGGGTACGCGGCCCCGGGTGGCGCTGGGGACTACCTGAGCATGTGCGGCCAGTGCCGCGATGAGAAAAAAAGCTGCAAAAACGAGCTTGAATCGCATCCGAGAAAGTCTCCTTACCAGTGCAGTCAGTTCAGCGCCGAGCCGATCCCACCAACGGAAAGTGTGCACGCCGGCGCCGCGTATCATCATCCAGCAGAGATCAAAAGAGCAACTCTCCTCCATCCTGCTCGATGGCAGCGATCACGCCGAACATGATATCTACGCGAGAGGCGGCAATCGCCCGAGAAGCTGTTAGACGAAGCAGGGGCGGAAATTGCTGGGCCGCCCGCCGCAAAACCGGCAAGACCGACGAGAAGGTCGGGTAGCGGCTGTCGCGGCCGATCTTGGCCACTGCCCTGAGAATTCCCACCGCTCCCAGCTGCTCCAGGATGTCTGCGTCCCGCAAGATGACGGCCTCTGTTGTGACCGGCAGGTCTTTGGGCTGGTGAGTGCGGATGACTTCCGCGACGGCCTCCAGCTTTTCCTGATGAAATCCCCATCCGGCCAGCAGCTCCGCTGACCGGGCGATGGTGTAAGGAACGTGATCCCAGCGCGCGAGTTCGTCTGGATCGTGGGGCCGGTGGCCGGCGAAGACTCCCAGGTCATGCATCCATGCCGACGCAAACAATACGTCGTCGTCGTACTCCAATCCCTCGGCAACGGTTACCGCCAACGCGTAAAGCCGCGGCTGGTGGCCGTACTTGTCGACGGGGATTGCTTCTGCCCGGATGTACTCGACAACCGACGCGCGCCAGCCTTCCATTCAGTCGTTCCCTCTCACGGTTCTTTTGGCTCAATCGTTCTTCCGGTGTTCGTTCACGGGCCAGCGCGGCGTTATGCGAACCAGGTCGAGGCCGCCGCGGTCTTCGACAACGAATTGCGGTGCGGCGGCCGGGACGGCAACAATGCTGTGGGCCGGCAGTTGGATGGGCGCAAGACCATGCCCCGCGATTTCTCCTGAGCCGGCCGCTGCGAACAGATACGACAGGCCCGGCTGGCCTGCATCCAGACTGGCGCTGGTGCGGCTGCCGTCCACCGGGATCCGCTCAATGCGGAAGTACTCCGCATCGATTAAAACGGTGCGGTCGGGCAATTGTTGCGGTGGAATCTTTCCGGCCCGCGTTTTGAGGCATATCGCCTCCAGACCTTTTTCGATGTGCAACTCACGGGGGCGGCCGTAATCGTAGAGGCGATAGGTCAGGTCGCAGTTCTGCTGCACCTCAAGCAGAATGGACCCAGGCCAGATGGCATGCACTGTGCCGGCATCCATGAAGATCATGTCGCCGGCGACGACGGGCACGAGGTTGAGGCTGTCCTCAAGGGTGTGGTCGCGGATCTCTGCCTCGACCTGCGCGAGCGTGACGCCGGGCTTGAGACCCGCGGCGACCACCGCGCCCGGCTCGGCGGCCAGCACGTACCAGCACTCGGTCTTGCCGCGGGGATCGCCGTATTTCTGCGCCAGGCGGTCGTCGGGATGCACCTGCACGCTGAGTTTTTCGCGGGCAAAGAGCACCTTGATCAACAGCGGCGAATCCGGCGATGGAGCATGGGCGCCGAGCAGAGCGGCCGGGGATTGGCGGAATAGGCTGCCGAGCGTCGTACCGGCGTGAGGGCCTGAGGCAACGGTGCAATCGTCGCCGGTGAGCCAGACTTCGCCGATGGGCTCACCTTGCGCAACATAGTCGTACCAGGGGCGCAGGTCAGTGTAGCCCCAGACGCGGTGCGACAAGAATGGGTCGATGTGGAAGGGAGCCCAGTCGGCGGCGGAGGAAGTTTCAGGGTTGCTCATAGGTTGCTCGCGATCGATTCTATTATTTCATTGTCGAATGCCTGTCCGGGCCAGGTCGAATCCCGGTAGCGATCTACTCGGTTGCCGGCGTTGCGATGGCGCCTGGATCGGTCGGCAATGGATGGGAAAGTACGCAGCGCAAATATTTCTGTTGCAGATATATCCGCTACGGATGTATATTGCATTCATGACTATTGGAACCGCGCCCGGCGCACCGCTTTCGCCCGCTGTTTTCGCGATTCTGCTCTCGCTGGCCGAGGGCGAAAAGCACGGCTACCAGATGATGAGGGACGCCCGCTCGCCGCAGGGCGGCGGAGTGCAACTGGGTCCAGGCACGCTCTACGGGTCACTTGACCGCATGATGCGCGACGGGCTGGTCAAGGAGACCGGCACATCGGACGACGAGCGCCGGCGCTACTACCGCCTGTCCGCTCTGGGCCGCAAAGCGCTGGGCGCGGAGCTGGAACGGCTGAACGCCGCGCTGGCTTCGGCACGCAGCCTCGGGTTGATTCCGCATGGAGGCCGCCGATGACGCGCGCCTCGCAGACATCCCCGCGCTTCGAAGGGCTTTACTCCGCGGCTCTGCGGCTTTATCCGCCAGTTTTTCAAGAGCAGTACGCAGATGCCATGCGCCAGGCTTTTCGCGATGCGCTGGACGATGGCGCGCTGCCGCGGCGCACGCTTGTCCCGCTGGTGCTGCGCGATCTCGCCACTTCCCTCTTCAAGGAGCACCTTGCCATGCTGCGCGACACATTCTCTCGCCCTGCCCTGATCTTCAACGCGCTGGTGCTGGCCGGCATCTCGACGGTGCTGGCGCTGGCGCTCTATGCCATTCCGCAGCAGGTGCTGCGCCAGGGCGCAAACGACCCGCAACTACAGCTGGCCGGCGACCTGGTGGCGCGCCTGGAGCAGGGCGTGGCCCCGGCCGAAGCCGTGCCCGCAGGCCAGGTGGACATGGCGCGGAGCCTGTCGCCGTTTGTGATCGTGTATGACGATCGGGGGAAGATGCTGGCGTCGCAGGCGCAGCTGGATGGCTCAGCCCCGGCGCCGCCCGACGGCGTCTTCGCCTATGTCCGCCAGAACGGCGAGGAGAGGGTAAGCTGGCAGCCTCGGCTGCGGTCGGCTTCAACCAGGGACGGGAAAGCAGCCGTCGATGGGTCGCTCGGAGCGCACCGCGGGCACGGACTCCGCATTGCAGCGGTGGTGCAGCGTGTCGGCGGCGCTCATCCTGGATTCGTGCTGGCCGGGCGATCGCTCGAGCAGGTGGAAGAACGGGAGGCGCAGGTCGAACAGATGGCGGGCGTGGCGTGGATCGCGATGCTGGGGCTGATTTTGATGGGTACGGTGGGATTTGGGTGGTTTTCAAGGGCACGTGCAGCCTGAGTCTGACTAACGAAGCATCTTGAGCTTTGCCCCGGCGGGCTTGGTCACCCAAATCCTGTCTGTCGTCCAGGCCGTCGCATCGCGCGAACGCGTCAACGCGAGGCAGGCTCGATCTCCCAGGGACAAAGAGGGGCACACCACGGCCAGCGCCGCAGTCTGCTCGGCTTCAGCCTGTCCAAAGGGCACGACCAATACCCCCGGCAATATCGCCGATAATTTTTCAGCCGTAATGATCGGGTTTTTCTGGCCGAGCTTGGCCAGAATCTCGGACCAATTGACCGCACTGATTGAAATGGAATGCTGCGCCGAGAGAATTACCGTGCGCACTTTCGCGCCGCCTGGCTCGCCAAACACCATAGCGAGAACCGCGGACGAATCGAGCACAATGTTAGTCATTCTCTTCCATTTCCCGCCTGGCTTCTTCTCGACGTTCTTCCAGAAACTCGTCGAGAAGTCCGTCGAGGCTGCCGCGCTTTTCAACAATGGCGTCCCGGATTTCCTTGAGAGCCATGTCCATGCTCAGAATTTCGATCCGGTTCCCCTTGGCAGCAATCGTCAGGCGGTCCCCCGTCTTGAGGCCGAACTCATTTCGAATCGCTACAGGTAGGACGATTCTGCCACTTTCGCCAAGAACTACCGTTTCGGTCATTTTCTGCCACCTGAAATAGATTATGGCATGTCTTGCAAATGTTGGCACAATATCCGGCAGATCCTATTCCCACTCAATGGTCCCCGGCGGTTTGGACGTGATGTCGTAAACCACGCGGTTGATGCCGCGCACTTCGTTGACGATCCGGCTGGAGATGCGCTTGAGCACCTCGTAGGGCAGCGGCGTCCAGTCCGCCGTCATGCCGTCTTCGGAGTGGACGGCGCGGACGGCGGCGGTGCAAGCATAGGTGCGCTGGTCGCCCATTACACCTACGCTCATGACCGGCAAGAGGACCGCAAAGCTCTGCCATATCTTGTTGTAGAGGCCGGCGGCCTTGATCTCTGCGACCACGATTTCGTCGGCCTCCTGCAGCAGGGCTACGCGCTCCGCCGTGACCTCGCCAAGGATGCGGACGGCCAGGCCCGGACCGGGGAACGGCTGGCGGCCGAGGATCTCCTCCGGCATGAGGAGATCGCGGCCGATGCGGCGGACTTCATCCTTGAAGAGGTCGCGCAGGGGCTCGATCAGCTTGAGCTTCATATGCGCGGGCAGGCCGCCCACGTTGTGATGGCTCTTGATGGTCTGGCTGGGGCCCTTGACGCTGCTCGACTCGATCACGTCGGGATAGAGCGTGCCCTGCACCAGCCAGTCCACACCTCCGGTATCGCGGGCGATGCGGGCGGCTTCGTCGTCGAAGACGGCGATGAACTCCTGGCCGATGCGCTTGCGCTTGGTTTCGGGATCGGTGACGCCGGCTAGTTGCCCCAGGAAGCGCTCGCTGGCGTCGACGGCGACGATGTGGAGGCCGAGCTTGTCGCGGAGATTCTTCTGCACGCTCTCAAATTCGTTCTTGCGCAGTACGCCGTTGTTGACGAAGACGCATGTGAGCTGCGCGCCTATGGCCTTGTGCACCAGCACTGCGGCTACCGACGAGTCTACGCCTCCCGAAAGTCCGCAGATGACGTGGCCTGCGCCCACCTGCGCGCGAATACCGGCGACGGTGGTCTCGATGAAGTGGGCGGGAGTCCAGTCGCCGCGCGCACCGCAGATCGAGAAGACAAAATTGCGCAACAGTTGCGGCCCCAGCGGCGTGTGGTGCACCTCGGGATGAAACTGCACGGCCCAGATGCGGCGCTCCTCGTTGGCGATGCCGGCCAGTGCATTGGATGTGACGGCGGTGCGATGGAAGCCGGGCGGCAGCGCCTCAGCCTCGTCGCCGTGGCTCATCCAGACCTGCATGGCGGCGGGCAGGCCGATGAAGAGCGCGGTGGCGCTGTCTTCGACGATGACTTCGGCGTGGCCGTACTCGCGCAGCGGGGCCGATTTCACCTTGCCGCCGAGGTGATGGACGATGAAATGCAGGCCGTAGCAGATGCCGAGCACAGGCACGCCCAGCGCGAGCATCTTCGGGTCGGCAACCGGCGCATCCGCGTCATACACGGACGACGGGCCGCCAGAGAGCACGATGCCCAGTGGGTGGAGCGCCTGAATTTCGCCGAGCGGCACGGTGCAGGGCAGCACCACGGAGAAGACGTTGAGTTCGCGAATGCGCCGCGCGATGAGCTGCGTATACTGCGAGCCAAAATCGAGAATGACGATGGTCTGGGTGTCCACTCCCTAGTGTGGCAGGGTGCGGGGCGGGATGTAAAGAACCGGGATACGCTGGCCGCTGGTCCGAGCCCAGGCGCTCGCGCCTCCTGCCTGGCGGGCCGTATTTCACTTCGCCGGCCTAAGTTTGCGCCAAAAAGCTTCGCATGGTCTGGTAAGGGCAGACACATCCGCAGCCGATCCCTTGATCCCCTAAGACTTTAGTCACCCTCATTGAAGACGCCGTTCTCTCCGATATTCACCTAGTGACATGGTGCGTGCGAAGGATGCCCGCGCCGGCCCATAGCCAGATCTCGATGGCGCTGAGAATTATCCAGTTCATCGACAATCTCGAATTTGGCAACCGTCAGAATACGCCGGGAACTCGGAATGACCACCGAGTTGGAATAACCGCCGGGGAGCATCATGCACGCGACAGACAATGTTGACTCATCATCGCGTGTCCTGGCGCGCAATGCTCTGCTGACAGCATCTGCCCTTGTACTGTTGGGGTCGGGACTCGGTATTTCCGCGATCACAAAGGGAAGGGTGAGCGGAGGGGAGGCAGCAGTTATTCTCGCCGGCGGCGTTTACACGCTGGGCGTCCTGATTGTGCTGCTCGCTAACAGGAAGCTTCCAGTAGAGAAGATTGCGGCCGTTTCAACTGCGTTTTACACGGCCTATCTTTGCTCCGGCATCCTGGTTTCAATCTTGCCAGGCGGAAATCACGAAGATCTTCTTGTGTACCTCCTCTGGTGTTTTACCCTGCTTGTATTCAACAAGCTAGTCAATGTGCCATCCGTGGGACGGTTTCTCGCCAAATTCATCCTGTATGCACCGCTGGTCATCCTGGGCTGCCTGTTTTCGAGGATCCTCGCGGTCTTCTCGCTCGGCCCTGTATACTTGGTTGTGGTCTTTTGTATCAGCTATCTCTGCTTTGGCCTGATGCTCGATGCGGTGACCCAATACCGCGAGGCGTACATTGTTGAGCGGGAGCACGCAAAGTCCCGGCTGATTGAATCGGAAGTTCTGGAAAGCATTTCCGACTGCTTCATATCGCTCGATTGCGAATTCAGATTGGTTTATCTCAACGATGCCGCGTGTTCGGAGTTTACCGTCGAACGAAACACGGCGTTGAATCAGACCATCCCCGCCGTGATCCCCGGCTTCTTCTCCGAGCCAATGCTGGCTGCGTTGCAGGTTGCATCGGATAAGGCCGCTGCCACCGAGTTTGAAACTCAGAGCGCAAAGGGTCAGTGGTATGAAATGCGATGCTTCCCCCAGCGGGGACGCATGTCCGTTTACTTCAGAAACATCACTGAGTCTGTGCTCTCGCGTCATCAGCTTGAAGTCGCGCATATGCGTGTGCGCGAACAGTCCGAGCTCCTTGACAAAGCTCAGGACGCGATCTTTGTTCAGGATATGGAGAGCCGCATCCTTTACTGGAATCAAGGAGCGGAGCGTCTCTTCGGATGGACCGCGGCGGAGGCGATTGGCCAGCGGGGTGAAGATGTATTCAATGCGTCGGCTGAGGATCTGGGGCGCGCCTATTCGTCCATCGTCGAGCAAGGCGAGTGGGTGGGCGAAATCTCAAAGAAGAACAAGGACGGCAGCGAATTGATCGTCGAGAGCCGCTGCACGCTGGTGCGGGCCAGCGATAATACTCCGCATTCTATTCTCGCCATCAATACCGACATCACAGACCGGAAAGCGGCCGATGCGAGAATCCAGAATCTCGCGTTCCATGACATGCTTACCGGCCTTCCCAACCGCGCGCTCCTGAGAGAGCGGCTTGAGAATGCGCTGTCGGCCGCGCATGACCTCGAGGCCTGCGGCGCGTTGCTGCTCATCGACCTGGACGATTTCAAGACGTTGAACGATACCTCCGGCCACGACGTTGGCGACTGTCTCCTTCAGGAGGTCGCGACGCGTCTCGAATCCTGCATACGCTCGTCCGACACGGCGGCCCGCCTCGGGGGCGACGAATTTGTTGTAATGGTGCTGAACCTTGACAAAGATCCCCAAGTTGCTATTGGCGAAGCGAAATCGATCGGGGAGAACATCGTGCGCGCTTTTCGACGGCCCTATTTATTGCAGCATCAGGAATACGAAGGCACGGCGAGTGTGGGAGTGACGCTCTTCGAGGGTAGATCGGAAACGGTGGACGATTTGCTGAAGCGAGCCGACCTTGCCATGTATCGCGCGAAGGCTCAAGGGAGGAATAAACTGTGCCTGTTCGATCCTGCGATGGAGTCTGACGCCGCATCCCGCGTCGCGCTGCTGGCGGATATGAAGAGGGCGTTGGCGAACGGAGACTTCGAACTGCATTACCAGCCGCAAGTCACGAGCGATCGGCGGGTAGTGGGCTGCGAGGCGTTGTTGCGGTGGCGCCATCCACTGCGCGGCATGGTGCCGCCAGGCGAGTTCATTCCTTTGGCCGAGGCCGATGGCTCGATTGTCGACCTGGGCTATTGGGTTCTGGATACGGCATGCGATCGGCTTGCGGCATGGGCTCGGCAACCCGGGTTGGAACATCTCCACGTCGCCGTCAATGTGAGCATTCGGCAGTTCTTCGATGCGCGGTTTGTGCCCTTTGTCGAAAGAGCGCTTCGCATGTCGGGCGCCGATCCGAAAAAACTCAAGCTGGAAATCACCGAAAGTTTCATGATGGAAAGAGTCGACGACGTTATAGCCAAAATGTCGGCGCTCCGGGCGCATGGTATCGGATTCTCGATGGATGATTTCGGCACAGGATATTCCTCTCTCTCGCAATTGAAGCGGCTTCCCCTGGATCAGCTCAAGATCGATCAGAGCTTTGTGCGGGACGTGCTCAATGGCGTCATGGATGCTTCTTTCGTTCGCACTATCATCGCCCTCGCACAGAGCCTGCATTTGACTATCATTGCCGAGGGAGTCGAAACGGAGCGACAGCGCGCATTCCTCGAAGAGCATGGCTGCTTTGCGTATCAGGGCTATTATTTCAGCCCTGCTCTTCCATTCGGGAGGTTTGAGGCGTTCGTTGAAGGGATGCATCGAACTACGGCCCAGAGCGCCGCTTAAGATGAAACTGGCCGGCGTCGGCCGATAGAGGCGCCGGAAATATCTCTTCCCAATAAGCAGTGCTGCCGATGTCGGCGAAGGCTGCCATCGAAATGGCGCCGCACCCGTCGCACGCGAGTCTCTTGCCTGGCGATCGTCCTGGTGGTGCAGTTCCGATGGGCCTAGCGGGGCGCAGGTCCCAAACATGGCGGCGCCGATGCTCGCCGTGACCCATTCGTGTCTAAACCTGCCCGCATTCGCGCCGATGAAAGAACCGATTGCGCTCATTTCACCTCGATCGGCTCACCAGTCCATGCAGATCGTCGGGGCCAGCATCGATCGCAAAGAATGCGGAGTCTCTCATGGCCGTAGTCTCGCAGGTCACCGACAAAGAAACCCTCGTTCCTGAGAGTGTTTTCATTTATTCCCGGACCGATCCCAAAGGCAGAATCATCGAGGCCAACCAGGCCTTCGCCGATCTGAGCGGCTACGCAGTCGATGAAATGGTGGGCAAGCCGCACAATATCGTCCGCCATCCCGACATGCCGAAAGAGGCCTTCGCCGACATGTGGCGGTCGCTCAAGGCGGGCCGTCCATGGCAGGGCGTGGTCAAGAATCGCCGCAAGGACGGAGGGTTCTACTGGGTGCTGGCCACTGTCTCGCCGGTGCGCGGGGAGGGTGGGCGCGTCCTCGGCTTCCAATCCCTGCGCAGAAGGCCTTCGCGCGAACAGGTCAAGGCAGCTGGTGAACTGTATCGCCGTATTCGCGAGGGCGACCGCACCCTGATGATCGAAGACGGACGTGTCCTGCCTCGCCGCCCGTTCTGGATGCGGTCGATTGCGCGTCCCGACATCCGCTTCGCACTCGGCGCACTTTCCGGGCTGGCTGCGTCCATCGCCGGGCTGTCGCTTGAACTCGGCGGCGCACGCTTCCTGCTCGTCCGTGCAGTTGCCGGCACGGCATTCACCCTGGGAGCCCTGGGTGCATTGCTCATCTTGTTGAGCACGCTACCCAACCTGCTCCGCGACATGGACCAGATCGATACGTATATCGAGCAACTGCTCTCGACCGGCGACTTCACCACTCCCTTTCAGCTCGATCAACGAGGCCGCTCCGCGAAGATAGCGCGCAAGCTCGGATTGCTTACCGGCTGGGTGCAGTCGACCATTCAGTGCATCCAGGACGCCGTTGTTCCCGTCGAGCAGGGAACGGCCCAGATCCAGACCGCCGTGCAGGGAATCGATGACGCCACGGCCGCGCAAAACCGGGCGACCGAATCGGTAGCCGCGGCCGCCACCGAGCTCGAACTTACCATTCGCGAGGTCACTGAGCACCTCCAGTCGACCGACGCTTCCGTGCAGGAAACGGGCCGCCGCGCGACCGATGGCGCAGGAGTCTCCCAGCGTGCTGCCGATCGAATTCAGGACCTTGCCTCTGTGGTAGGGGTCGCATCCTCAGAGGTGGAGGCCCTCGGCAAAAGCTCCGCCGAAGTTGGGGCAATCGCCAAGGTCATTCGCGAAATCGCCAACCAGACCAACCTCCTGGCGCTGAATGCGTCCATTGAGGCGGCGCGAGCCGGCGAGGCGGGCCGCGGATTCTCCGTTGTCGCCAGCGAAGTCCGCTCCCTGGCCGACCGGACCATGAAAGCTACAACGGAGATCGACGCTCTTATCGGGAAGATCAAGGGCGACAGCGACCGCGCCATCGCCGGAATGCGCACGGGAGCGACGCAGGTGAACGGCGGGGTGGCGCTCGTTCAGGAAGCCCATGGCGTTCTGGACGGAATCAATACCCTGATGACGCAGGCCGTGCGCCGCGTCTCGGAGATTGCCACCGCATCTTCTCAGCAAACCGAAGCCATGAGCGAAATCAGCTCCAACATCTCGCAGGTCGCCGCCATGGCGGGGCAGAATGTGAGCATGGTGCAGCGGACCTCGGAACTGATCGGCAACCTGAATCCCATGGTCGACCGCGTCAAGCAAGCGGTGTGGCAGTTTCACGTGTAGGGAATCAACTGATCCTATTCGATATCCAGCCGGATAGTTGTGGCTTATTCTCCTGTTCCCTCCCTATTTCCCGGGTTTGGGCTGTTGTAAGTGCTTTGTTTCGGATGGACGAAACGGGTTCTTGGGGCGCAATCCTTTTCTTTTTAGCGGGTTGCGGCAAGAGTGGCGGGGGGGTGGGTGCTTCTGCCCTGCACGGTTGGGTTTTTGACTCCTTGTGGCCGATGGTGAGGGCGAACCGGGCGCATGGTGGTTCCTCTTGTTGGGTCGTTTTCCGACCCGCAATACAATTGTGCGCCAAAGGCCGATAATTATACGCAAATTTCTTTGGCGGCTCTTGGCCTTTTGGAATGAGGGAGTTGGGGTGTTTCTTGGCCAGACGGAGCAGTTCGGCCTGAATTATTTTTTAGGGGCTGATTTTGTCGATTGGTGTCCGGTGGTTTTGAGGACCTCGCGAATCGAGGTTCGTGGCTTCCTACCCTCATTGTCGGGTGATCTTAGAGTGGACGACCCGCTAGCCCGGTTCCTCGACCTCCCCGGTCCCCAAAGGCGAGGGACCAGGGGACCCTCAACGGGATCGAATCCTTCTTGAGATCGGGGGCCACCCACCAACGTTGAACTCTTAAGCGGGAGTCCGGCTCAATACTGGAATGGTGTGCTTCCTCTCACGCGGCGCGCCTCGCGCAATGCCTTCGCGAAATCCTTGTCCATGTACATGTCCACCGCAGCTTGCGCCTCAGGGTCGTCAAAATACAGGAGGGCTTCCGCGATATTGGAGGACGATAGCGCTGGCCCCCTCTTGCACGCAGCGATCATCAGCGGTATGGAGTCTTTATCCTGAACTTGAGCAAGCCCTTTTGCCGCTGGACCTTGGATAAACGGATTGGGGGACAGGAGGCCTTGTCGAAGGAGAGGGATGCCTCTGGGGTCGCCAGCCTCAGCGAGTAGAATTACCCTTCCGGGAAGCTGATAGACAGGGTCAGGCGGCAGGTCATGGGTCCTCGCCCAGTCGATGAACTCCGGTGAGAGCTGATTCGAAACAGGATTTCCTTTGGCATCGCGCAACCGTGGGTCGGGGCTTTCAATAACCGACGTTGCCTGTTTTACCAGGAAATCCCAGTAGATTTCGTCCCTGTTTCCGAGCCGCAGAAGAGCGCTCGCGATGTGCGTTTTCGTCATCGCATCCGGGCTCTTCGTAAACCCCTCCTTCAGGACAGGAATCGCATTAACTGCCCTTGCCTGAGCAACTTGCTCGACGTAGTGCGTTTCCATGAGTGGCACTTCGAAATTGCCCTGTTTCAGCTTTTCTATCGCGTCAGCGGCATTAGTTTGATCGGTGCCGTTCGGCATTTGAACAGGTTGTGTCTGCGCAAACTGCCCATATTCGGCGGCGACAATGAGGCCGCAGCAAGCCAACCGACGCAATATCACCCCAGGGGCGACGCATATAAATTCCCCAGCGTTGGCAAAATGTGTCAAAACGCTCTTTGAGACCGCAAATTGGACTTCCTCCAGCCCTGCGGAACGAGA
>Ga0302324_100000962_pt1 | contig 71642 bp, 66 predicted proteins | sample Palsa_T0_1_FD_201949 | JGI IMG/M metagenome (GOLD analysis project Ga0302324, IMG submission 201949) | Peat permafrost microbial communities from Stordalen Mire near Abisko, Sweden - Palsa_T0_1 | ecosystem: Environmental > Terrestrial > Soil > Palsa > Peat permafrost | place: Sweden: Abisko...
CATCCTGGGGCTGTAGTAGGTCCCAAGGGTTGGGCTGTTCGCCCATTAAAGCGGTACGCGATCTGGGTTCAGAACGTCGTGAGACAGTTCGGTCCCTATCCGCCGTGGGCGTAGGAGATTTGAGGAGCGTCGACCCTAGTACGAGAGGACCGGGTTGAACGAACCGCTGGTGAACCGGTTGTCCCGCCAGGGGCATAGCCGGGTATCTACGTTCGGATCAGATAAACGCTGAAAGCATATAAGCGTGAAACTGACTCCAAGATGAGATCTCAATCTCGAAAGAGGGAAGGGTCGTGGGAGACTACCACGTTGATAGGCCGGGGGTGGAAGGCGAGCAATCGCTGGAGCTAACCGGTACTAATAGCCCGGAATCTTTTTAAAGACACGCCATCTTAAATGTTTACCAACATGAAAGTTCTTCTTTGTGCAGCTTTCCGGCGCGATTGTCTTGAGCTTCGGCTCGACATCGCGACGGGATCAGGTTTCTGGCGGTCATAGCGACGGGGTCCCACCCGTTCCCATACCGAACACGGCAGTTAAGCCCGTCAGCGTCGATGGTAGTCGGACCGCAGGGTCCCTCGAGAGTAGAACGCCGCCAGAATAACAAAAGAAAAGCCCGCGTCGATCCCTCGGATCCGCGGGCTTTTCGCATTTTGAGCGGCCAGCGTGACTTCGTGGCTTCAGTTTGCCGTTGCCATTGCAGGACCGAACCGCGATGTCGTATGCTGACGCAAGCAAGCGCTGCTTGTTTGGAGGTGGGTCGTGCTCCGATCGTGGCTTTGTGCCCTTGTGCTCGCTCTTGCATTGACCGCCGGTGCCTCCGCGGCTTCCACGGGCATCTTACCCCTGCCGGCCGTATTGGCGCAAACGCGCTCGGCAACGCCCGCCACGTTCGCACACCGCGCCGGGACGCGCGTTGCAAATGCGCAGGCGTTCGCGCAAATGCGGGCCTACGTGCTCGGTCGCTACGCCGGCGTCGGCGTGGAGCACAGTTTCGTCGACCGTGGCGGCGGCGTGGTTGATTGCGTGCCGTTCGCCGATCAACCGGGTGTTCGGGGGCACAGCATCGCGCGCGGCGCTTCGCCGCCGATCGGCGTTACGCCGAAGAGCGCCGCGCCGAAGATGGGGAGACCGCAGCCAGGAAGTGCCGCTTCCCTCGATCTGACGCTGCGGCCTACCGACCGCGATCAATTCGGTAACGCGCGCTACTGCCGGCCGGGATTCGTGCCGCTCGAACGCGTTACGCTCGATGTCCTCGTGCGGTTTCCGACGCTTGCTCTGTTCCTTTCGAAGAGCGGCGAGCCCGGTCTCGACGCGAAGGATGACTTCACGGCCGGTCGCCACGAACCGGCGCGTCCGGCCGGTTCGGGCGATCCGCACTACTACGCGCGCGGAGTGCAGATCGTCGACAATTTCGGCGCCGACTCATGGCTCAACGTGTGGAGTCCGACGGTCGCACTCAATCAGATGTCACTCTCGCAGATATGGGTCGTGGGCGAGGGTGGCGGCGAGGGCGGCGCTTCGCCGAAGCAAACCGTCGAAGCGGGCTGGCAGGTCGATCCCAACCATTGGCACAGCAGGAACGCTGCGCTGTTTATTTACTACACGACGAACAACTATGCGCCGGGTTCGGGCTGTTACAATTTGGAATGTGCCGGCTTCGTACAGATTGCGAACAACGTCTACCTCGGCGGCGGCTTCGATCACTACAGTACGACCGGCGGGACGCAGTGGGGCTTCGAGCTTCAATACAAGCGCGATCCGGCAAACGGCTATTGGTGGCTCTTCTATCGCGGCCCCGGTGCATGGATCCCGGTCGGATATTATCCTAAAGCGCTGTTCGGTACGGGCCAGCTTACCAGATTTGCTACCAAAGTGGCGTTTGGAGGCGAGGACACGGGCGTCCCTTCGGCGCTGCAGATGGGGAGCGGCGCCGCGCCGACCGCGGGCTTCGGTCGTGCGGCGTTTCAGAAGACGATCTTTTACATCGACACCTCGGTCGTAAGCCGATGGGCGACGTTGACGGCGCAAGAGATTCCGGGGCCGCCATGTTACACGACCTCGCTGGGTTCGGGCGGCAACTGGGGCGTTTGGCTCTACTTCGGCGGCCCGAGGTGTAACTAAGGGCTCGTATCCGGTCGAGGAGTTCTCATCGACATCGTTCTTACCGTCGGCTACGAGCCGTTAAGGGCAGTCCGAAGTAAACGGTGTACGTTCACTTGACGTGCCTGCCGCAAGTGGCCCATCCATGCCCGCACCTTACACCGCCGTAGGCCGCTGCTCAACGCCGCTAAGAAAGCCGCGAACGGCGGCGTGAAAAGCGGCGGGTTCCTCAACGTGCGGCATGTGCGAGCTGTCGGCGAAGAGGATCCACTCTGCATGTGGGATGCGCTGCACAATCGCGTCGACAATCGACGGCGTTGCCTCGTCATGCGCGCCACTCAGGAGCAGCGTCGGCACCGCAATGTCACCGAGCCGATCGAGGATCGACCACGTCTTGAGTTTTCCGATGACGTGAAATTCGCTCGGTCCGTTCATGACGTTGTACACGAAGCCGTCCGTTTCAAGCGCGCGAACGGTGCGCTGCACTTCGTCGGGCCAGATCGTAAGGCGGCAAACGTGTCGCCGATAGAATACGTCCACCGCTGCTGTATAAGCGGGATCCGTCGTTGAACCGGCAGCCTCGTGCAGGTCGAGCGTCTGCTGCACGTCGGGCGGCAGCTGCGCGCGTAGTCGATTGGCTTCGCTCACCCACTGCGTCATATCGGCCGGCGAATCAGCGACGATGATGCTCGCAAGGCCGGGCGGTTGACCGATCGCGTATTGCATGGCAAGCATTCCGCCCCACGATTGGCCGAGAATATGAACGCGATCGAGCCCGAGTTCGCGGCGCACCGTCGCGAGTTCATCGACAAACAACTCGGCGGAATAGAAATCCGGATCCGTCGGATGATCGGAGCGGCCGCAACCAATTTGGTCGTAGAAAATCACGCGGCGGCCGGTGTCGGCAAGCGCGGCTAGCGATTCCAAATACTGGTGCGTCGCGCCGGGTCCGCCATGAAGGACGAGAAGCGGCAAACGTCCGGGAAGCTCGCCATCACCAAAGACACGGTACCAGACGCGATGCCCCCGAAACCCGACGGTGCCCTCACGCGAGACGGCGGATGTTTGCATCCTTCGCAACTACGCGCTATCGCCGGCGGATTCTTCCCATGCATCTGCGGCGGCTGCGAGCGCCGAGCGATCTTGCACGCCGGGCATCGCGGCACGAACGACGCAGCGTTCGACATGATAGGGCAACGCTTCGCGCGCGAAAACGTTACGCACTTCGTCGACCCATGTTTCTCCGAGGTAGGAGGCCAACGATCCAAGCGCAACGACGTCGAGCGCGAGGGCATCAACAAGCAGCGCGCACGCCGAGCCGACCGCCTCGATATTGTCTTGCAACGCGGCCTGTGCCGTCGCGTCGCCCGCTTTAGCTAACGCGACAATATCTTCGGGCCGGCTTTTCGCGAAACGCTGGCGGTCGCGATAACGAGCGAGAAGTGCGAGCGCGTTCGCCGAACCGTAACCCTCATAGCAGCCGCGTTTGCCGAACATGTCCGGCCCATCATCGCGAAATCGCACGTGACCGATTTCCGGTGCGAATCCATCGCGTCCATACCGCGCATGACCGTCGAGTACGATGCCGGAGCCAAAGCCGGTGCCGCACGTCAAATATGCAATGCCCGCGGCGCCCACGCTCGGCCCCCAACGGTATTCCGCAAGCGCACACGCCGCCGCGTCATGATGTACACGAACGGGCAATCCCGTGTCGTACAGCAATCGTTCACGCAGTGGGAAGCCCTTGAGGTGCGGCAGGTGCTGCGGATCGAGCAACACGCCCGTTGTTGCATTCATTGGGCCACCGACGGCAACGCCGAGCGCGCATACGCCGGTACGAAGCTGCTCGACGCCGTGCAGAAGCTTTTCGTAAAACGCTTTGCCGGGCTCACGTGGATTCGTCCGGAGCCTAATCGTGCCGGCGATCGTTCCCGAAGAATCACCCCGAACGATCGTCGTCGAGGTTCCCCCAATATTGATTCCGATCAGCAAAACCGGTGACGGTAGCGAAAGTCGTCCCATGAAGTGAGCGGCTTTTACACCGGCGCCTCAGTGCCTCGTGGCACCTGAAGCCCGGAAGTTATGTTCGTAATCGATTGGCTGCCACGAAGAGTGTTGCCACTGTCGCATATGATCGGCATATCCGATCTTGATGATTCGGCCTGGATCGAAGTGTGCCACATTCCGCGATACCACCTTTCGGGATAATTTAAACTTGCTTAATTGACTTGACTGCTTGGATTGCGTAAAGTGCGGTCTATCGCTCTCTTGCGGGTTGGTGAGTGCGCTCGTCTTATGCAGGGGCTTACATGTCATTTCGGTTCGCATCGCTTTTGACGATTTTGGTTGTGCTATCGGCGTCGATCACCGGCTGTTCGGGCGGCGTTTCTGCAATTTCGCCGACGACGGCGAAGGGCTCTGCGCGCACGCCACAGTGCGTTCCTTCGATCGTTAACAACACATGCACGAGCCCCTCAACTCCGAAGCCGGTGCCGTGGCCCGGGTTCACGAATCCGATCGCGGACGGAAATTTCGTCAACGCAGAAGCGAATTTCTGGGATGTTGCAACGGGCAGCGGATTTGCCGGCTCAGATCTTCCCGGCTTCTGGTATAGCTGCGCGGAAGACGAAACGACGCATCTTATCGTGAACACTCCCCTCTCGACGACCACGACCACGCAAGCGCCCGGTGGTCCGAGCACGGCCGGTGTGGCCGGTCCGATGACCGTCATCAACATGAATGATTTCCCGATGGTGAGTGGGCTCAATCCGTGGTCGGCTCAGATCGGTAGCACCACGTATGAAGCGCCGAGGATTAATGGCGATCAAGTTCTTTACGGGATCTGCTACGATTTCACGGTTCCCGCAACATCGAGCAATCTCAACTTTTGGGCCAAGCAAGTCACGAACAATCCGCTGCAAGTGGCCGGGCCCGGTGTTACGCTCAAAGGCTATCAAACTGCTGCGATTCTTCCCCGTGCGCCGGGCGCCGAAGGGCCGGTCGCAGTCGGCTCACCGTTCCCGGCTCCCTATATGCTCTATCAGGCGACGATCGGCTCTCCAAACGAAAATAAAGGTTGGGTAAATTATTCCTATACGCTTGAAGAGTTCCGTGGCGATCCCGTAACGGTGTTCTTCGGTGTTGATTCACCGGGCGCGGGTACTTCGCTCGAGCAGCTCATTGCGGGCGTCTCCGTTCCAGCAGCGACTCCCCCGCCGGTAACGATGACGCTCTATGCGGTGGCGCCCGTTGAAGTAAGCAATGGCGACCCCATGGGCGACGGACTCGTATACAGCTCGGCCAATCAGCAACTGTTGGAATATCAAAATCTCGGAAGCGGCACGCCGACCTTGATTCAAAGTATAACGCTGCCCGCACCGACGGCTCCGACGGGTCCTATTCTCAACTCGCCGCAAAACGGCACGGAAATCTTTCTCGCTCCCAATGGCGCCTTTTGGTACGTCGGTCTCGTCAGCGGCGCGCAAGTTCTCATCACGTGCACGGTGGCCGGGACAGTCTGCGTGGCCGGCTCGGCGCCGACGAGCGGAATCAACAACCCGCAAGCCGTAGCGGTTGAGTCAACCGGACGTCTCGCCGTGCTCAACGGAGACAGCAGCATCGCGGTTTTTGCTGCCGGTGCAACGGCGAGTTCGACGCCGACAGTGATTGCGGCGAGCAATCCCGCACTTGCGGGCAACGGCCCGGCTCATCTCGGATTTGACCCCGCCGGTAACCTGTGGGTCGATACGCAAACCGGTGGAATGGCTGGCCCCGGAGGTGTCCCGGTCGGAGTAGGAGACCTTATTGAGTTTGCTCCCGGAGCAAGTGGCCAAACGCCGCCAATGAAACGAATCAGTACGACCTCTCCGGGCGTAATGAACCATGCGTGTCCGTTCGCGATCAATATCTATGGGCAGATTTGGGTTGACTGTAATGATGGAAATTTCAACTACGTTTTCAATTTTTCTGAATCGAGCGGCACGTTGACCGCTGCCTGGTGGGCATCAGGGAGCGGCCCGGGGGAGCCGGCCGGGGGGCCTGGTTATACGGCAAATTTCTCCCTGCCATCGCAGATTACAACCGATGCAACGAATGTGTATTTCTCTGATTCAGTCAATGCAAGTGTGTTCGTCTTCCCCAACGCAGCGCTTGGGGGCAGTTTATATACCGACTTGTCGGGGTTCCCGCACCAGGGCGGGATTGCGCTCTAGTTCCGGATAGCATCGGCTGGGCGGATGATGATCTGTGACAGAAGCGTTCCCGCGACGATGAAGATGGCGGCGAGTCCAACGTCGACGGCGATGTCGAGCGCGTTGGTGACGTCGTTTTGGAAGACATATAAGATACTTTCGTAACTGAGCGATCCGGGAACGAGAACGAGAATTCCCGGCACGAGCACGACCGCTGGCGGAATGTGCCAGTAGCGTGCGCCGAGATTCGTTAGGATGCCGACAAGAAAAGCCGCCCCGAATGCTGCGACCTGATGGCCCGGTAACGCTGCAAAAACGCGTGAGGCGACGATCGCGATGACACACGAGGCGCACACCCAACCGAAGTCTTGAAAACGCGCACGCAAAATAACCGCGATCGCCGCCGCCATTGCTAGCGCGGCGGGGATGACCATCACGCCTGGAGCATGCACGGGCGACAATGTCGGGGCAGCAAATAAACCGGGCCCGACGATCGCCACACCGAGCGCGAAGCCGCAACCGAGCGAAAGCAGTGTGACGAGCACGGCTCCTAGACGCGCGGTGCCAGCGACAAGATGGCGACTCGCGAGTTCATGCAGTGCGGACGTCAGCGTAAATCCCGGCAGCAGTTGCACGACGCCGGCGATGATTGCGATATACAGTGCGACCGGCCCGACGAATGTTTCGTAGGCCGCCACAACGAGCGTTGCAACAAATGCTGCCAAGACTTCAAAGAGCCGCTCGACGGCAACGCTGCGATCCGAAATCGCCGCAATCGCGCCGATCGCGAGTCCCGTCAACGTCGATACTTGCATTTCACGCGGGCCTCCGCCCAGCAGAATCGACGCGCCCAGCGACAGCAGGGCGTATGCCGCGATCGTTATGACCGGCGGGCGTGGTCGCACGACGGAATCGATCGTGCTGATCTCGGCCATTGCCGTATCGACGTCGGCGGTGCGCGCACGGATGCGATCATAAAGCTCGTTGAGCATCGCGAGTTTGCGCAAATTGAGCTTGCCCGGATCGAGCCGCAAGATGATGAGCCGCTGTCCCGAGGGCGGCCCGACAGCGACCATCAGGCTGGTCGGCAATGCGTTGACCTGAAGCGCAATCCCGAGCGTCCCGGCGACGTCGCGCAAGATGTCCTCGAGTACATCGGCCGGCGTTCCGGCTTGGTGGAAGGCGCGTCCGAGGGCTAGGAGCAGGTCGGTCGCCGCCGCATCGTGCACGCTGTCCACGGGCAGCGGTTTCGGACGAAAGAGTCCGGCAACCCGCAAGGAGAACCGGCGTGCATGGCTTTCTACGCGCGGGCGGGCACGCTGCCGCCGAAGCGGCACACGCAATTCCGGCGCCCCGACGGGACGCTGTACGCCGAGGAATTGATCTCGACCAAAGGATTCGAAAGCGTGTACTCGCTGGCGTATCATCTGCACGCGCCGACGGCGACGCTCGACGTTCGTGCGTGGGAGCGGCCGATGGTACGCTTTATGCCGAACGATCCGATCAAGAATCGGCACTGGTTCACCGGGCGTAACACACGAACGGGCGACGCCATCGGTGCGCGCATTCCGCTGGTCGGGAACGACGACATCGTTCTTTCGACGGCGACCGTTGATGCAAAGATGGAATACTTCTACCGCAATGCCGGCGGCGACGAATGCATCTTCGTGCAAGGGGGTGACGGTGTTTTAGAAACAACCTTCGGTGACGTCGCATATCGAGCGCATGACTACCTCATCATCCCGATGGGCACGACGTACCGGTTGCAGCCGCATTCGACGACGCACCTGATCGTGTGTGAATCGTCAGGGGCGATCACGATACCGAAAAAGTTTCGTAACGAGTTCGGCCAGCTCGCCGAACATGCTCCATACTACGAACGCGATTTTCGCGCTCCGGTCTTGCACGATCCAGTTGACGAGCGCGGCGAGTTCGAGGTCCGCATTTCAGCGCGCGGCCGCTCGGCTGTCTACATCCTCGAGAATCATCCGTTCGATGTCGTCGGCTGGGACGGATATTGCTATCCGTACGCATTTAGCGCCGACGAATACGCGCCGGTAACCGGCAAGTTACATCAACCGCCATCTTCGCACCAAACGTTCGACGCACCGGGCGCCGCGTTTATCTTATTCGCGCCGCGTATGTTCGATTACCATCCGCTCGCGGTTCCCGCGCCGTACAATCACTCGAGTGTCGATTGCGATGAAATCATTTACTACGCGAGCGGTAACTTTATGAGTCGCCGCGGCATCGAAACGCGATCGGTAACATTGCACGCTGCCGGTGCCCCGCACGGTCCCCAGCCGGGCGCCATCGAAGCGTCGCTCGGCAAATCCGCGACCGATGAACTCGCCTTTGCCGTCGATTGTTTCGCACCGCTGCGCATCGCAGAAACCGCGGCACCCGTCGAAGACGCGGCGTATTTTCGAAGCTGGGCGAGTGCTCCCGCCCCCGCTAAAGGGGGCTAGGGTTCGAGCTCGCCTTCGAAGGGCTCGCGAAATTCCGGACCACGGCGCTTGCGCCGTTGTTCGCGCGTCGGAAAATCTTCGTTCACCATCTCGCGCGCGCGATCGAGCAGCGGGCTATCGCTACCCTCGCCGATCAGCGTCGGCGCGGTGTATGTGGAGCGAATCATCTCTTCGGGGACGCTCGGCTCTTTCGACATGGCGTGCTCCTTACTGTTGCGCCCGTGGGACGAGAGTATGATACCCCATCCCGCTACGCCGGCCTATACGATAGCACAACGCGGCTGGGTTCGTTTCCATTGTAATGAATCCAGGTGACTTCTGCAGCGCCGGAATGAGCACGCAAATGGGGCTGAATACGGTAAACCCCATGTTGACGACCGGGTACCCAAGTTTCCCGCGGCCCGCGAACAGATCGGGGCGCTTGGCGCGCATCGTGGCGTCGTCGATCCGTATCGCCCAAACAAACTCCGTCGCCGTTGCTTCGGGAAAATAACCGTCTTTGCCACGCGGCGCAAAGCTTACTTTATATGGGTGTGGCCGTCGCGGCCTCGAGTTTCTTAAATTCGTGCGGGCTTAGCGGCGTCCAGTTTGCCGTGAGGGCGTTAGCCGCCGGCAGGAGTGACGTGAGCACCGGGATCGCGATACCGAACCCCGTGACTCCGCCCAGCGCGATCACGACATCCACCATGAAGGTGCGGCGGCTTTGCTCGGCCGGCGTACCCGCGTCTTGATATGCGTCTGCGTGTCCCATCGCGACCTCCTGCGCTAATGCTAATCCCGAATACGCCCCGCGATGTATTGCTTTTCTCGCGTTGACCTGGACTTGCGGGCGCACAGGCGTGGCCGCCCTTGGCGGGTAAATGTGGAGTCGTAAGGAGACACCCATCCGTGTACAACGTTCCGATTTTTCTCATCATCATGACCGTCGTGCTCGTCGGCCTCATTTACTGGGGCGGCTTCCAAGAGGAAGCGAGAAACCGCTAACGCGGAAACGCCGGCGGCTCGAACAGAACGAAAGCCGGCGCGGTTGGAATCGTCGTGTCGCGTGGGCCGGCGAGCGCGTTGAGTTCCGGCCCGAGTTGCGCGGCGGTTGCGTTTAAAGCGGTCGGAGTCGCGGGCCGCGCATCCCAACTGCCGCCGTCGACGCGGGCGATCGGCGTCTGGAATGCCGCAATTGTTTCGCCCGGCGTAAAGGCGCAGTGACCGGATCGTTGGACGAACGCGTCGCGCAGCAGCGGTGCCTTGCCCGCTGCCGACACGAGTGCAGTGTAGGCGCTTTCGTCACCGACGGGAACCAGGCCGTCGGCGATCGTATGCATGCTCAGAACCGGGACGGTAATATTGCCTACGAGATCCGCGAAACGTTGCGTGTACTGCGTTGCTGCAGGATCAGCGCGAACGCGCGGTGCTGCGTCGAGCATGCGCAAATCGGCTGCGAGATCGGCGCCGGCGAGGGTATACAAGGCTTCAACTTCGGCGCGATCGCGCGAGCGTGCAAATACGCGGCCGTAGTCGACGCCGGTATTTGCTGAGGGATTGCCTTTCGCGCGCATTTCGATTTCGGCTGCGGCATCGAATGCAAAGCGCGAGACGCCGACCGTTTGGAGCCACTGATATTGTCCCAGTTCGCGTGCGTCCATATCGTTCGCAGCCGGCGACGGTTGCAAGCGTCCGTACCAACCGGGGATTTGCGCGATGTCGGCGACAAGCGCGATTCGCGCACGACCTTCCGGCGTTTTTTGCGCAGCATCAAGCAACGCGACGGCAGTGCGCGCGTCGGAGTCGGCGTCGCCGATCGCCGTGATATGCAGCGCCGTCGAAGGAGCGAGCAAGGTTTTGAATGCGAACAGCAGATCGAAACGGCTGCTCAAGAACGGCGTGCTTCCCGCGACCACGCCGCACATCGGCAGCCCGCCCGCAAAGCGTCGGGGATTGCGTTCGACGAGTGCCGCCGTGATGAGGCCGCCCATCGAGAAGCCCCAGGCGATCGTGCGGCGGGGCGAGCGTGACGTCAAGCGGTCGAATTGTCCCAGGACGTCGAGTTGGTCGGTCAGTGCCTCGGCGACAGCCCAGCCGGCAGCGGCGTACGACGAGCCCGCCAGAGCGAAACCGTTCGCTAGCAACCACGCCTTGGAGCGGGCGTCCGGTGCATCGGTGGCGGCAGCCGGCTGCCCACCGCGCGATACATAGCCGTGGCTATAGAGCACGAGCGTGCCGTTCCAACCGGCGGGCACGTCGATCAAATAGCGCGCTCCGTCGGCCAGAACGCCGTCGAAGTGCGCAGCATCGCCGGGGGCGGCGCGAAGGACGCTCACCGGCACGGCCAAGAGCACCAGCATCAGAAGAGCAGCGGCAAACATTCGCATGCCCGCGCGTTGCCGCTTTTACGATAGCTGAACCTCTTCGCCCCCTGTCTTTGACGGGGGCCGGGCCACGGAGCTTGAAGTCGTTGCCCTCGTGAGCGATGTAGTGCGGCGCTTGCTTCACCGTGGAATGGTGGCGCAGCGGGCGGGAGATCTCAAGGCCGCGGAACGCCTGTTTCGCAAGACGCTCGCTCGCGCGCCGGAATCGGCCGAGGCGCTGCATCTGCTCGGCACGCTGGCGTTCACCCGCCGCGACTTTGTCGACGCGGAGCGCTTTTTCACGCGTGCGCTGCATGCGAACGGCAACGATTGGGCGGCGTTTTTCAACCTTGGCAAGTCGTACGAAGCGATGGGGCGATTTGACGCGGCACTCGCCGCGTATGCCGCGATCCCGACGGGAACTGCGCACTATGGCGATGCGATGCTTCGTACAGGCGTCATCCGGTACGCGCAATGGCGTCTGGCAGAAGCGGCAGTCGCGTTCGAAACAGCGATTGCGCTGCAGCCCGAACGCTCGCTAGCTATCGTCGATTTGGGCATTGTCTACAACCACCTCGGGCGCTTTGAAGACGGTTTGAAAACTCTGCGCAACGCGCTTGCTATCGATCCGCAACTCAGCGATGCGCGCCGCGCGCTGGCCGATGTCCTGCGTTTCTTGGGCCGGCCCGACGAATCGATTGTCGAGTGCCGCACGCTGCTCGCCGACGATCCGAACGATGCCCTCACGCTGCTGCTGTTCGGCCGTGCGATGTTCGACAAGGGTGAGTACGGCGAGGCGGAGCGGGCGTTCATGCGCGCTGCCCTGGCCGCGCCCGATCGTCACGAGCCGCGCTCGAACTTAAACGTTCTCTATCACGTGTTGCAGCGACTCGATGCCGCGATCGTGCAAGGCGAAGCCGCGATCGCAATTGCACCGCTCGATTCTGAAGCGCGTGTCAACTTGGGCATGAGCTATCTCATGGCGGGCGACTTCGCGCGCGGTTGGCCGCTCTTCGAATGGCGTTTGCAAGGCACGCATAATCGCGATGCGTATCCGTACCGCGATCGCATTCGGCGCTGGAACGGGGAATCGTTGAACGGTGAGCGGCTGCTCCTGGCCCGCGATCAGGGCGTCGGCGACTTTATCTTACTCTCGCGCTTTTTCCCAATGATCAAAGCGCGCGGCGTCAGCCTCGTGGTCGAATGCCCGCGCGAGATAGCGCCGCTGTATCGCGAATTTCCCGGCATCGATAAATTGTTGCTGGGCGACTCCGATGCACGTCGTGCCGCACACGTTACCGCCCATCTGCCGATCGCCAGCGTTCCGCTCGTGCTAAAGGTCACCGATGTAACGATCCCGAGCGCCGTGCCGTACATGTTTGCCGATGCGCAGCGGACGCAACACTTTCGCAACCGCTTCGCGGCGCTGGGTGAAGGTCGAAAAATAGGAATCGTGTGGGCCGGGTCGCCCAAGCACGGTTCGGATAAATACCGCTCGTGCGGTCTTGCCGCATTCGCCGCACTGACCGACCTGCCGGGCATACACTGGATCAGCTTGCAAAAGGGAGTTGCCGAACGCGAACTTGCAACGGCCCCGTTAGGCATGCGTGTTTTCGATATTGCCGACGAACTTACCGATTTTGCCGCGACTGCTTCCGCGATCTCGGCGCTCGACCTGGTGATCAGTGTTGATACGTCGGTCGTGCATTTGGCGGGGGCGCTCGGTAAACCCGTATGGACACTACTTGGATTCGAAACCTATTGGCTGTGGCGAACCCACATGAACGCAACGCCGTGGTATCCGACAATGCGGTTGTTCCGCCAGCGTATTCCGAACGGCTGGAGCGACGTTTTTGCCGACGTTCGCTCCGCGCTTACGCCGTAGCGGACCCCGTCAAGCGACGTGTGCCGGCGCGAGGTCGTGCGACTGAAGCACGAGTCCGGGCGGGATCATGTGCTTGTTCATGCCGAGCAGCGACGGATCGATGCCGAGTGCAATCGCGACGAGTTGCGGTAGATGGAACGTCGGAAGATCGGTACGGCCCCAGCGCGCAGCCGAGTCGGCCTGATAGCCGTCGAGCGCGAGATGACAGAGCGGGCATGGCGTCAGCACAGCTTCGGCACCTTTGTCTTTGGCCATACGCATGTTCTGGCCGACCATGTTGGCGGCGATGCCGTCTTTTTCAAGCTGGACGTGAAAACCGCAGCAGCGTGTCTTGCCGGCGTAGTCGATCGCCTCGCCCCCGAGCACTTCGATGATGTCTTCAAGTGAATGCGGGTTACGCGCCGATTCCCAGCCGTTGACGGATTCGGGCCGGATGATGTGGCAGCCGTAGAACGGCGCGACCTTCAAGCCGTTGAGCGGCTTGACGACCATTTTTTTGAGTTCGTCGAGGCCAATGTCGTCGATGAGCAGCCACAGCAGATGGCGGACCATCACCGTGCCTTCGTACTTCGCGCCGAATTTGCCGAGAATGGCGTTCGCTTGGCCCATGTGGGCTTCGGATTCCATCAGCTCTTTGTTCGCGGCGCGCATGTGTCCCGTGCACGTCGAGCAGATCGTGATGACATCGTCAAGCCCGAGCGCTTCGGCTTGCGCGTACGTGCGTGCATTGAGCACGCGCGCAACGTCGCGGTTTGTGTCGTTAAGCACCGATGCGCCGCAGCACGACGCCGCGGTGAGCTCGACCAGTTCGATGCCGAGCTTTTCGGCCAGCAGCAGCGTCGAGTTGAAAAGCTCCTTGCACGACTCTTTGGCAACGCAGCCCGGGAAGAAGCCGTACTTGCGCATTTGCGCTGACTTGGACTGACGCCGCAGTGCCGGTTGTTCCATGACGGTTGCCATTATAGTGTCGGAGCCTCCAGTGTATTGAAAATCGTCCGGATCTCGTCGACCTTCGGAACGGGCTTTAAGAAAAACGGGGGAAGTTTTCCCGCCTTCACCATACGAATCATCATCGGCGTCTGTTTGAGAAGACCGCGAATATTGAAGCGGCCGACGGTGCCTTGGACAACCTCGGATTCGTGCAGCATGCCGGTCTGCTTGATCGTCTTGGCGACGACGAGCGCGTGACGCGGACCGGCGTGGTTGGTAAGGCCCTCTTCGATCGTGGCGCGCTTGACGGCGATGATATCGTCGTGCGGATCGACGTGTTTGGGGCAGTACGAGCACGCGTAGCAGTGCGCGCAAAGCCACAAGTAATCATCGCTGATTTGGGCGGCGCGTTCCTTGCGTTTGCTGTCGCGCACATCTTCGATGAAGCGAAACGCATATGCTATGGCAGCAGGCCCCGCGAATGCCGGGTCGACGGAAACGACCGGGCATAGCGCGTAGCACGTCGCGCACATCACGCAGTTGGCGACGGCGACGAGTTTCTTCATGTCTTCGGGCGAGACGCGGCGTTCGCGTTCGTGATCTTCGTCTTTGTCGGCCGGCTGTAGATACGGTTTGAGACGATTGTATTTGTCCCAGAACGGATCCATGTGGACGACGAGATCTTTCATTGGCTGGAAGTTCGGCATCGGATCGACCGAAACCGAATTGTCCGATTTGAGAACCTGCGACACCGGCGTTTTGCACGCCAGGCCCGTTGTACCGTTGATGTTCATCGAGCACGAGCCGCAGATCGCCGACCGGCACGAGCGCCGGAACGAAATTGAACCGTCGACCTCCGCCTTGGCATATTCGAGCGCATCGAGCACCGTCATCGTCGTCGGCTGATCGATCTCGACACGGTCGCGGTGCGGCTCCGCATCAATCTTATCGTCGTAGCGGAAGATATCGAGTGTAAAACCCATATTAGTACGTACGCACCTGCGGTTCGAACTTGGTGAAAATGACCTTGCGCGAGTAGTCGGCTTCCGGGTCGCTGGTCTTGCCCTTGTAATGCATGAGCGTATGCTTGAGCCAGTTCTCGTCGTCGCGTTCGGGGAAGTCGGTACGCGACTGAGCGCCGCGCGACTCCGTGCGGTTGAGCGCACCCAGCATGATCGGCTGCGAGATGTCGACCAGGAACTCGGTCTCGAGTAATCCGATGAGATCCGTGTTGAACGTGCGGGACTTGTCTTGAACGGTCATGGTTGTCGCCGCTTCGCGAACCTTGCGCAACGCATCCATACCGGCATTGAGTTCTTTATCATTACGGAAGATGAATGCGTGATCGCTCATGGCGGCGTTGAGGGCTTTGCGCACGTGCGAGTGGCGCTCCCCGCCCGTGCGGGCCAGGATTCCGTTGATGCGGTCCCCTTCGGACTTCAGGGTGCGTTCACTGGGACGCACGCTGCCGACGGACTTAATGTAGTTTGCGGCGTGCTCGGCCGAGCGGTGGCCGAAGACGATCGTTTCAAGCAGCGAATTTCCGCCCAGGCGATTAGCGCCGTGGACGCTGACACACGCGCACTCGCCGGCAGCGTATACGCCCGGGATCTTCGTCGCGCCGAATTTGTCGGTCGCGATGCCGCCCATCGCGTAATGCATGCCGGGCAGAATCGGGATCGGCGTATCGATCGCATCCTTGCCGGTCGCGTCGAGCGCAAGTTCGCGAATCTGCGGCAAGCGTTCGAGAATTTTCTCGCGCCCCAGGTGGCGCAAATCCAGGAAGACACAGCCGTCGACGCCGCGGCCTTCGAGAATCTCGGTCCACTCGGCGCGCGATACGACGTCACGCGACGCAAGTTCGCCTTTGTTCGGCGCGTACTTAAACATGAACCGTTCGCCGTCTTTGTTGAGCAAGTACGCGCCTTCACCGCGCGCCGCCTCGGACAGTAGAACACCGTTTTCTTTGAGCGAGGTCGGGTGGAATTGGACGAATTCCATGTCCATGAGCGGCAGGCCGGCGCGATATGCAATGCCCATGCCGTCGCCCGTCGACGCATAACCGTTGGTTGTTTTCGCATACACGCGGCCGAGGCCGCCGGTAGCAAAAATCGTCGCCTTGGCGCTGACGAGTTCGAGTTCGCCCGTGCGCATGTTGTACGCGATGACGCCCGCCCCGACGCCGTCTTCGACGCACAGTGCGGTCGCGAAAAACTCCTCGTACACTTTGACTTGGAAGCGCTCGAGCTGTTCCCACAGAGTGTGCAGGATGACCAGGCCTGTTACGTCAGCCGAATAACACGTGCGCGGCGAGCCGGCGCCGCCGAACGGGCGCTGTGCGATCTTGCCGTCCGGCATACGCGAGAAGATGCAGCCGCGATGCTCGAGCCATACGATTTGCTTTGGCGCATCTGCCGTCATGGCTTCGATTGCGTCCTGGTCGCCCAGGTAATCCGATCCCTTAACGCAGTCGAAGGCATGGGCTTCAGTCGAGTCGTCCTCGCGGTTACCAAGCGCCGCGTTGATGCCGCCTTGCGCTGCGCCCGAATGGCTACGCACGGGATGCATCTTGGAGACGATTGCCACGTCGGCGCCACGCTCGGCCGCTTCAACGGCCGCTCGCATTCCCGCCAGACCCCCGCCGATAACGACGATATCGTGCTTAATAATTGTTAGGGCACCTCAAGCTTGAACCGCTCCATGTCCCTGCCTCGGGCCGCAGTGCGGGCAATATACCGCTCCTAGTCTACATCCGCAACGGGGGTCTGGAGCGTACCAACGTCGCAGGTTTTCTGCGAACTCTCGTTAGATGTCCGGAGTTTGGTTGCGCGGATAGCTGCCGCCGAAGAAGCGGTAGGCGTTTTTGCCGCCTTGCTTGGCTTCGTACAGGGCCTGATCGGCGGCTGCGAACAGGCCGCTGGCGTCCGAACCGTCGTACGGGAACATCGCGATGCCGACCGAGCAGCGCAGGTGGGCACGCGCGAATAGCTCGAAAATGCGCGCGGCCGCATAGTCTGCGGCGTCCCGATCGGTCTGCGCCATCGCAATCACGAATTCGTCTCCGGCATAGCGGGCAACGATGTCACCCTTACGCGCCGAGCCGCGCAGAATGTCGGCGAACGTACGCAGCGCCGTGTCGCCGGCGGTGTGGCCGGCGGTATCGTTGATCGCTTTGAGGTCGTCAAGGTCGAGGATGAAAAAGGCGAGCGGCGCCTCGTAACGTTCGGCATTGGTCAACTCGCGCTCGAGCAGGTCGGTCAAAGCGCGCCGGTTGGCCAGGCCCGTCAGCGGATCCGTGAGCGCCAATCGTTGCGTCTCTTCGAGCAACCGTTTCGTCTCGCTGTAGAGCCGAGCATTTTCGATGGCGATCGCCGCCTGCACCGCGAAATCCAAGAGCATGCGCAGTTGCGTTTCGCTGATCTCGGGATCGGGCGGATCGTCGACGTACAAAATGCCACGCACGGTATTGCGACTGATCAAAGGAAGGATGCAGTACGTGCCGCGGCCGTCACGCAGCGGAATATTGCCGTCGCCCGGCGACCCGAGCAAGAAATCGGACGTTCCGGCAATCATTGCGGCAAACGCCGGCGTGATGACCAAATCCTCGGGATCGTTCGATGCGATGACCGAGCCGAGTGAGTCGGTTTCCAGCCGCCGGGTTGCGACGCCGTCATGCACGTCGAAGAGGACGACCCGTCCGAAGCGAAGTGCCTCATTGATGCCGCGCAGGACGGTCGACAAGATGTCGTCGATCTCGAGCGTCGAGTTCATCGTGGAAAAAACTTGCTGCAGAACGAAGAGCTCCGCATTGTGCTGCGCGAACTCGTCGCGCTCGCTTTCGAGCACGGCGACCCGGCGGCGTAACTCGGCGATCTCCGCGCGGAGCACGCTAGAGCCATCCATGACGATCTCAGCTTCGCGCGATCGTGGCAAAACCGGCAGCTCCTCCACCCGGTGGAAAGCTCGCGGTTCGGAGGGTCGCCGGAGCGTTCCTATGGTACACTTGAGCATTCCCCTCGACCCCCAGAGGACCCGCCTGCTACGTGAATTCGTTCGTCCATCTCCACGTCCATAGCGAATATTCGCTCTTGGACGGCGCTTGCCGCGTCGCGGACCTGTGCCGGCAATCGGCGGACGAAGGAGCCCCGGGAATCGCTCTGACCGACCACGGAGTGATGTTCGGCGCGGTCGATTTTTACGACACGGCAAAGAAGCATTCGCTCACGCCGGTCATCGGCTGCGAAGCCTATATTGCGCCGCGCGGGCGGTTCGACCGCACCGTGCGCGACGAGGCGCACGTCACGCTCTTGGCTGCTAGCGACGAAGGGTATAAAAACCTTACCGCGCTCATTTCGAAGGGTTTTCTCGAAGGGTATTATTACAAGCCGCGGATCGACATGGATCTGCTTGAAAAGCACAATGCCGGCCTGATCGTGCTATCGGGCTGCATGTCGAGTTTAGTCGCGGCCCCGCTGCTCAAGAACGATCGTGCGGCTTCCCTGAAGAACGCACAGATGTTTCACCAGATCTTCGGCGACCGTTTCTATATAGAAATCATGCGGCACGGCATGCCCGAAGAAGAGATCATCAACGACGGCCTCATCTCGATCGCGCGCGAACTCAATTTGCCGCTGGTCGCGACGAACGATTCCCACTATCTCTCGCGCGGCGACGCGCAGGCGCACGACGTCCTTTTGTGCATCGGTACCGGCAAGACGGTCGCCGATACAAGCCGGATGAAATTCTTCTCGGACGAGTTCTATGTGAAGTCGGCTAAAGAAATGCGCGAGCTCTTTGCGGACATTCCCGAAGCGTGCGACAACACGCTCGAGATCGTCAAGCGCATCGACATCACGATTCCCGACAAGGTCTTCTATCTGCCGGATTATCCCGTGCCCAAGACACCCGCGCAAGATGTGGCGGGCGTACTGGCAGGGTCGCTTGGTGCCGCAACCGAGGCCGACGCCCAGCGCGTCGTCGAGATGTCGGCTGACGAATATCTGCGGCTGGTTTGCGAGAAGGGCCTCATCGAGCGCTACGGTGAGGAGCGCGCGAAGAACGACACCGCTCTGCGCGAGCGGCTCAATTACGAACTCGATGTCATCATTACGATGGGGTTCTCGTCATACTTTCTCATCGTCTGGGACTTCATCAAGTACGCGCGTGACCGGGACATCCCCGTTGGTCCGGGGCGCGGGTCGGCCGTCGGCTCCGTCGCGTCGTACTGTTTGTACATTACGGGCCTGGATCCGATAAAGTTTAAGCTGATTTTCGAGCGATTCCTCAACCCGGAACGCATCTCGATGCCCGATATCGACACCGATTTCTGCGTCGAGCGTCGTGACGAAGTGATCGCATACGTGACGGAAAAATACGGTCAGGACCATGTCGCGCAGATCGTGACGTTCGGGACGATGGCCGCGCGAGCAGCGGTCCGCGACGCCGGACGTGCGCTCGCCGTGCCGTTGCCCGATGTTGACCGGGTAGCGAAACTTATTCCGTCGGGTCCCGGCGGACTTTCGATAAAAGAAGCGATTGCGCAGATCGGCGAGCTCAAGAATCTCTACGACATGAACCCGCAGATCCGGCGGCTGCTCGACACGGCAAGCTCGATCGAAGGGCTCGCGCGTCACGCATCGACCCATGCCGCCGGCGTCGTCATCTCGAAAAATCCGCTGATGGATCACGTGCCGCTCGTGCGAATCGGCGACGGCGACATCAACACCCAGTATGAAATGGGTGATGTCGAGCGCGTCGGCTTGCTCAAAATGGACTTTCTCGGATTACGGAACTTGACGGTGATGAAAGCCGCGAGCGACGAGATTCGCCGCACGACCGATCCGTCGTTCGATTTGGAAAAAATGCCGGACGACGACGTGCGCACGTACGACATGCTCGCTCGCGGCGAAACGCTCGGCGTGTTTCAGCTCGAATCCGAAGGCATGCGCCGCGTTTGCATGGACTTGCGCCCGACGCTGCTCGACGATATCATCGCCCTTGTCGCCTTGTATCGCCCGGGTCCGATGGAGTGGATACCGCAGTACATCGCCAACAAGCACGGCCGCTCGATACCGACGTACCTGCATCCCAAGCTCGAAACAATCCTGGCCGATACGCACGGCATCGCCGTGTACCAAGAGTCGGTCATGCAAATTGCGCGCGACGTCGCGGGCTTCACCATGGGCCAAGCGGACGAGCTGCGCAAGGTGATGGGCAAGAAGCAAAAAGACAAGATCCCGATCTACCGCGAGAAGTTCATCACGGGCGCCGCCGAGACCAGCGGCATCACAAAGAAACTCGCCGAGGACATCTTCGCCTTCGTCGAGCCGTTCGCGGGCTACGGGTTCAACAAGTCGCACGCTGCGGCGTACGGTTGGATCGTGTACCAAACGGCATTTCTCAAGGCCAATCACCCGATTGCCTATTTTGCCGCACTCATGACGTCGGTGAAAGACAAGACCGACAAGCTCGTCGAGTATATCGACGAGGCCAAAAAAATGGGCCTGGCCGTTTTGCCGCCGGACGTGAACGAATCGCAAGTCGATTTTGCCGTCGTCGGCGCGCAGATTCGGTTTGGTCTGGCAGCGGTCAAGGGCGTCGGTGAGGGCGCGGTGCGCGCGATTTTAGACGCGCGCGAGGCCGGCGGGAAATTCGCCGATTTCTTCGACTGCGTGCGGCGCGTCGATCCCAAGACCGTCAATCGCAAAGTCTACGAAGCGCTGATTAAGTGCGGCGCCTTCGACACGCTGCCGGGCAATCGCGCGCAGTTGCTCGACGCACTCGAGACCGCGCTCGAAGGCGCCAGCCGCGCGGCACGCGATCGTGAAATGGGCCAGTTCTCGCTCTTCGGCGAAGCCGAAACGACCGGACCGGCACTTACGCCCGTCTTGCGGCCGATCGCACCGCCGTCCACCCTCGAAGCACTCGGCTGGGAGAAGGAGACGCTCGGCATTTTTGTCTCGGGCCATCCGCTGGCCGATGTCGCAGAGGCGCTTGCGCGCGGCGGCGCCGTGCAAGTGAAAGACTTACGCGCAATGGAAGACGATGCGCCCGTTCGCGTGGCGGGGCTCGTCATGAGCGTGCGCCGCACGATGACCAAGGCGCAGGCACAGATGCTCATTGCGGTTGTCGAGGATATGTCCGGCGCGATCGAAGTCGTGGTGTTTCCGAAGCAGTACGCTGCGCTGCAAGCGGCCTTCGTCGAAGATACGATCTTGGTCGTCAACGGCCGCTTGCGGCTGCGCGAGCGGCGCGGCTCGACGCCGGGTGAAGAGACACCGATCGAGTTAAGCGTTACGGCAAATGACGTGCAGCGGTACGAACGCGGTGCGGAGGCCCCGAAGGTTCACGGTTGGCACGTCACCGTGCGGTCGCGCACGCAGATCGATGACGTTGCCACGCTGCTCTCCGAATGGCCGGGTACGGTGCCGCTCGTTATTCATCTCAACGGTGACACCTTGCTCAAGAGCGTGGCGTCGGCGCCCGACATGCGCATGCGGCTGTCGGCCATCGTGGGCGATACCAACGTGCGTCCGGGCCCGCCGTGAGCCGCCGGTGAGATTACCGGCAGGCGTTCGCGATTGGTTGCCGCACGAGTTGGCGCGCAAACGCGATATGGAACTCGTAATTCGTGCCGTGTTCGGGCGCTGGGCGTACGAAGAGGTGCAGACTCCGACGTTCGAGCGGTTCGACGTGCTCGAAAAAGGTCTCGGGCACGAATTGACGGAGCAAGCGTACCGTTTTACCGACCGGCGCGCAACGGCGCTTGCGTTGCGTCCGGAAATGACGACGCCGATTGCGCGCCTGGTGTCAACGCGAATGCGCGACACGCCGCTGCCGCTGCGCCTGTCGTATATCACGCCGGTCTATCGCTACTACGATCAGCCGCAAGAAGGCCGCCTGCGCGAACTGACGCAGGCGGGCGTCGAACTGATCGGCTCGGCCGGTATCGACGCCGATGCGGAAGCCCTGTTCATGGCTGTTGAAACGCTCGACGCGATCGGCTTGCGCGACGCGCTCTTCGATGTGAACGATGCGGCCGTCGTCGACGGCATCCTCGAAGGGGTCGACTTGCGCGGTGAGCAGGCCCACGCCGCCAAGGGGTTCATGAAAGAGCGCAACATCGTTGCGCTGCGTGCGTTCAACCGCCCGGCGCTCGTCGATTTTGCGATGACGCGCGGCGGCACCGAGGTACTCGCAAAAGCGCGCGGTGTCTGCCGCACGCCTGCTTCGATCGCCGCCCTCGATCGCATGTCGATGATGATGGAGCGCGCCGCCGCGCTCGGGTACGGCGATCGCGTTCGGATTGATTTTGCGTTGTTGCGCGATTTGGAATACTACACCGGTTTTATTTTCGAAGGATATGTGCCGGAGGTCGGCTTCTCACTCTGTGGCGGCGGACGCTACGATTCGCTCTTGCCGCGTTTTGGATTCGACGTACCGGCGGTGGGTTGGACGGCCGCAGTCGAACGCTTGTTGATTGCCCTGGAACGGCGCGGGAAGTACGCCGATCGCCGGCGTCATCGGATCGATGTGCTCGTGAGCGGTTCGGACGTCGTCGCTGCTCGCGAACGCGCCAGCGGCAACGTCGTGCGCATGTCGAGCGGCGAAGACGACGAGAAGGCGCTGGTCGCCGATGCGCGGGCCCATCATATCCCGCGCGTGCTGATCGCCAAAAACGGCAGCGTGCGCGAGATCCGCGTTGCCGGTACGCCGGACGATCGTCTGCCGGCCCACACGAACGCCGAAAAATGGGACGCCAAATGAGCGCCGACCGGCTCGTGATCGCGTTGCCCAAAGGTGCGCTGTACAACGATGCAGCGGAGCGTTTACGCGCCGCCGGTATCGACGTGCCCGTCAATCCCGGGCGCAAATTGACGGTCACGACTGCCGACGGGCGAACCGAACTGCTGCTGCTGCGGCCGAGCGATGTTCCCGCGTACGTGGAGTTCGGCGCGGCCGACTGCGGCATCGTCGGCAAAGACGTCCTCTGGGAAACCGATCGCACCGTGAGCGAACTGGCGGATCTGGGTTTTGGATATTGTCGCCTGGTGGTCGCGGCGCGGCGTATCGATCGCTATCACGAAGGTGCGCCGTTCCCGACGTTCTTGCGGGTCGCAACGAAGTTCGTGCGCTCGGCCGAGACGTATTTCGCCGAACGCGATCTGCCGGTCGAATTGATCCCGCTCCATGGTTCGGTCGAGCTCAGTCCGATTGTCGGCTTAGCGGACGCAATCGTCGATTTGGTTGCGACCGGCAAGACACTGCGCGAACATGATATGGTCATCGTCGACGAAATCGCGCAGAGTACCGCGCGCTTCGTCGTCAACCCGGTTCGTTTTCGCGCGAAGTACGATGTCATCATCGATCTCTTGCGGCGTCTCGACGCGCAGCCGGCTCCGATCTGAACGCGCTCGGCGACTTTCAGACGCCGCCGGCGCTAGCGCAAGCCGTCCTCCATGCGCTGCGGGCGCGTGGCATTGCACCGGCGCGCGTGCTCGAACCGACCTGCGGCAGCGGCGCATTTCTGGCCGCCGCAGCGCGCACGTTCCCGGCCGTCCGCGAGTTTGTCGGCGTGGAGTACCAGCGCGAGCGGTACGGCGGCGCGCTTGCGGCGCTGCAGCGGGATGATCCGCGCATCAGCATTCGCTTCGACGACGCCTACGCCGTCGATTTCGCGCGCCTGCCGTGGGCCGGCGACGGGCCGCTCCTGATCGTCGGAAATCCGCCGTGGCTCACGACCGCCGCACTCGGTCGCAGCGGCGCACATGTGCCGCAGCCGCCGCGTTCGAATCCGCTGCGGTTACGTGGACTTGATGCGCGGACCGGCAGCGGCAATTTCGACGTGGCGGAATTTTTGCTGCTCAAGCTCCTGTCGGAGTTGGCATCGGCGGCGCCGCTTGCGCTGGCGGTTTTGGTGAAGGAATCCGTTGCGCGCAAGGTCGTCGCCGCACATACGGCTGCCGGCGGCGCACTGCAGGCCGAGATCGTGCGCATCGATGCGCGCAGCTGGTTCGGCGTTTCGATCGATGCATGTTGTCTTATTATGACGACGCAGCCCGCGCCGTCGGAGACGATGATTCCCGTACGGACGCGCTTCGACGGCGAGCCGGTCGCCTGGTTCGACGCCGGGCCGCAGCCGCCCGCGCCGGCCGGTGCGATCGTTTGGCGCCAAGGCATCAAACACGACGCTGCCGACATCTTCGAGTTGCGCGACGACGGCGGAATCTGGCGCAACGGTCTGGGCGATGTCGTCGATGTTGAATCCGCCTACGTCTTTCCGTTGCAAAAGGCACGTGCCGTGCAGTTCGGTCAAAGCGATCGCATGGCGCTCATTGTCCCGCAGAAGCGGTTGAACGACCCGACGGCTCCCCTCGCAACACACGCACCGCGGCTGCACGCGTACTTCCGCTCGCATCGGGCGCGTTTGGAAGCGCGCAAGTCCTCGATCTATCGAAGCGCGCCGCCGTTTGCCGTTTTCGGGATCGGACCATATTCATTTGCGCCGTGGAAAGTCGCGGTCGCCGGATTCTACGCCGAGCCGAACTTCCGCGTCCTGGGGCCGCTCGACGGCCGTCCGGTCATGCTCGGCGACACGTCGTACTTCGTGGGCTTTGAGGACGAGAACCGCGCGCGCGCGTTCGCGGCGTACGGTGAAAGCGACGCGGTCCGTCGCGTCCTGGAGCGCCGGATCGTGCGCGGCAAACGTCCGATAACAAAGCGCCTCTTGAGCGAAATCGATTGGGGAGAATTCCACGTGCCGCGGAGCGAATCAGTACAGGCATGATTCTCGTCGAGGCACACGACCGCGCGGCACTTGCGCCGCTATACGCGGGCGGCTGGGATCCACCGCGCGACATTCGCACGCGGGTTGCGGCGATCGTCGATGATGTTCGTGCGCGCGGCGACGATGCTCTCGTCGCGTACACACGGCAATACGACGATCCGGCCTACACAATCGATCGGTTGCGCGTCGATATTCCGTCGAGCAAACACGCCCGCGCCCTGGTGCCGCAAGAAATCGCGGCGGGTCTCGAACTGGCGCGCGAGCGCATCGAGGAGTTCCATACCCGGCAGCGCCCGCACGACATTTCATATCGCACGCTCGACGGGACCTTGAACGAACTCCTGTATCGCCCCATCAGCAGCGTCGGCGCGTACGTTCCGGGCGGCACGGCGACGTTGCCTTCGTCCGTGCTGATGACGGTCGTACCGGCTAAAGTGGCCGGCGTGCAGCGCGTTGCGGTCACCACGCCGCCGGCCCGCGACGGATCTGTCAATGCCGCGATTCTTTACGCGTGCCGTTTATGCGGTGTCGATGAGCTGTATGCCGTCGGCGGAGCGCAGGCCATTGCGGCACTCGCGTACGGCACGGTGACGATCGCGCCGGTCGACAAGATCGTCGGACCCGGGAACATCTACGTTACCGAGGCGAAGCGGCAAGTGTACGGTATGTGCGGCATCGATGGGCTCGCCGGGCCGTCGGAAGTGCTCGTCGTCGCGGACGAGCGCGCGGATGCGCGCCTCGTGGCGGGGGAACTCATCGCGCAGGCCGAGCACGATCCGCTCGCGCGTGTTGCCGCCGTGTCGCGGGAACGCTCGCTGCTCGAAGCCGTGGCCGAACTGCTCGCCGGCGATTTCGCGCGCGAAACAGGCCGCGGCGAGATCGTTGCCTCCGTGCTGCGTGACCGGACGTATCTCATTGTTGCGGCAAACGATCGCGAGATTTTCGATGTTATCGAACGGTTTGCACCCGAGCATCTGTCATTACAAGTTGCCAACCCATATGACTTCGTGCCGCACATCCGTCGTGCCGGGGCAATCTTCGTTGGCGCCGACACGCCGGTTGCGGCCGGCGATTACATCGCCGGGAGTAACCACGTGTTGCCGACGTCGGGCGCCGCGCGATTCGCGTCAGGTCTGCACACCACGGATTTTTACCGCACGATGTCGCTTATCGAGAACAGTCGCGAACGCATGGCCGGCGACCGTGAGGCGCTCGCGGCGCTTGCCGAATTTGAAGGTCTGCCGGCACACGCGCGCACCGCGCTGCTGCGGCCGGGAGCGGAGATTTAGCGGCGGTCGCTACGCGTCGAAGTCGACATCGTCGTGTGTGACTCGGCCGGTGCCGAGCGTGAGACCGGTGCAGCGGCGCGGCTTGCATATCCGCTGGTGGACGGATAAACCGACGCCGGTGGATTCACATGCGTGGTCGCTGGCGCATTACCGAGAATATGACGGACCGGATGCGTCCCGGCAACCGGTGGGAAGAACGGCTGACCGCGAAAATGGTGAACGAAGAAGAACGGCTGCGCGATGAGGAGCGGCGTACCGATCGCAGCGAACCCCAAACTAAACGCTGGTCCGTAACCGTACGAGAAACCGGGATACCAATATCCTGGGCCGTAGTAGGCGGGACCAGGCGCCGGGCCCGAGTAGTCATAGCCCGTGTCGATCTCGGTTGCAGCGAAGGTGTTACCCGCGTTGTAACCCTGGATCGAGACGTTCATTCCGACAGCAAGCGTGAGCCCGGTCGGAACGATAATCGTGCCACGCTGAAGTGCGACATCGTCGTTGAATCCGCGATCGTCGGCGAGGGTGAGACGAAATGCGCCGCTGACGGCGACGATACGCCCTGTAATAGTTTCCGACGGTGTGGCGGGAGCAGCGGCCGGGCGGGCATAGGACGGCAGATCTTGCGCCGTGCTTGCCGCCGGCGCCATCATGCTTGCAATTATGAGCGCTACGGGGAGCTCCCGTGTTACGCATCTGACGAATCTGTTCATTGCCGTTCCTTTTACGTCGAGTATACCATCGGGTTCTGGGAAATCGTCGGTAGAATTGGACTGCCGCAGGGGTGCCGGGCGGAGTTGGCGGGCCGCTGCCGTAGTCTGTTTGGCGGTGATCCGCCCCGCCGTAGCCATTCGCCTGATCGCGCTCGACCTTGACGGAACGCTCGTCGGCGCAGACCTCGTCGTCCACGATCGGGTGCGCCGCGCCGTTGCGCGAGCGCAAGCCCAAGGTATCGCCGTCGCAATCGTTACGGGACGCATGTTCGCAGCGGCAAAGCCGTACGCCGACGCGCTCGGTATTACGGGACCGATCGTGTGTTACCAGGGTGCGGCAATTTTCAATGCGAGCGACGGGGCCGTGCTGCAAGAAACCCCACTCGCGCAAGACGTCACGCGCGACGTGCTCGAGCGCGCCGCGACCGATCATTTTCATGCGCAGTGCTATTCGGACGACCGGCTGTATGTCGATGAAATTAACCGCTTCTCGAAGAAATACACCGACCTCGCGCAAGTCGAGCCGGTGCTCGTACACTCGCTGCGGGAGACGTTCGCCGAGCGTTCGACACTCAAGATCGTGCTGGTTGACGACGCCGCTCGAGCGACTGCTTACACCGAGGAGTTGCGTGCGTATCTCGGCGCGCGGGCCTACGTGACGCGCAGTCATCCCGATTTTGTCGAAGTGGTCGACCCGCACGTCGATAAGGGACGTGCGCTTGCGTTTATCGCCGAACGTTACGGCGTCGCGCTCGACGCGGTTTTGGCGGTCGGCGATTCGTGGAACGACATGCCGCTGCTGACGGCGGCGGGCTTCGGGGTTGCGATGGGCTCGGGTCCGCCCGAGCTGTTTGCGCGTGCCAAGGCCGTCGTCGCTGATGTCGCCCACGACGGTGTCGCCGAAGCGATCGAACGGTACGCGTTGTCGTGAGCACGCGCGTACGCCGGCTGCGCGGGCGCAAAAAGCCGACATTTGTCTCGCGTTTACGCATGTTCTGGATATTCATCGTCGTCGTGTTCGCGCTGGTAGGCTACGGCTTATATCTGCTCGCCACGCTCCCGCAGCTGCGCGTTCACGACGTTACAGTGCATATTCCCGGCGAGGTTGTAAGCGAAGGCGAAGTCATGTCGGCGGCGCACATCGATCGCGGCGCGAACGCGTGGTTCATAAATACCGGTGCCGTCGAAAAGCGTATCGAAGCGATTCCTTACGTAAAAACGGCGCACATTTCGCGCATACCGCCGGCTGATCTCGCGATCGACGTAACGTTGCGACTGCCGATTGCATGTGTACGCTCCCGCGTGCGCATGGTAACGATCGACGATGCTCCGCGGATACTGCAAGACGGTTGTGCCGCGGCGTCCCTTGGGTTCATCGATATGCCCGACATTGGACTGGGACTCCCGGGGAGTGAACCGGCTGATCCGTCGCTCGCCGGCTTGATCGCCGATAGCCGGACGCTGACCCAGGCGCACCTCGACGTGCAATCGATTGGGCGCGATCAGTTCGGCGGCGTTGTTGCGCTCGACCGGACCGGCGTCGCCTTGCTGTTCGGCACGGACACGGATTTGGCGCAGAAGGCGCGCCTGGTGGGCCCGGTGCGGGCGTCGCTGCCCAAGGACCATCAGCTCAAGGCGATCGACCTGCGAGCCCCGGGTACCCCCGTCCTCGATTTTAAGTGACGGCCACCGGCCTGCTAGTAGGTAAAGCCGGGTATGCCCACAATATATGGTGGTGCAATTGAAGGCGGACAACGATGGCTAGAGGCGAGACGATCGCCGGCCTCGACATCGGCACGACGAAGACATGCGCGATCATAGCCGCCAACGGCCCGGATGGGCTTGAGATCATCGGCATCGGCGAAGCCCCCTCGACCGGGATGCGTAAGGGCGTCGTCACCGATCTCGAGGAGACGGTCAAGTCGATCGAGGCGGCTACGGAAAAAGCGGAGCGCATGGCGGGCGTGCATGTTTCGCATGTCTACGTCGGGGTGACCGGCGAGCACGTCGCGTCGACCAATAATCGCGCCGTCGTGGCGGTATCGGGTGACGAGCGCGAAGTCAATGCGGCCGACGTGCGGCGCGTGGTTGACGCATCGAAAATCATTAATCTGGCAGCGGACCGGCAGATCATTCATGCGCTGCCGCGGCATTTTACGATCGATGGGCAAGACGGCGTGAACGATCCGGTCGGCATGTCCGGCGGGCGCCTCGAAGTCGATACGCACATCGTAACCGGCGGCTCGACGTTTATTACGAACGTCCTCAAGTGCGTCCACCGCGCCGGACTTGAACCGATCGGTATCGTTTTTGAGCCGCTGGCATCGTCGGCGGCGACGCTCTTGCCCGAGGAGAAGCACGTCGGCGTCGTGTTGCTGGATATCGGCGGCGGCACGACCGATATCGCGGTCTACGCGGGCGGCGGGGTCGTGCACACCGCGACCATTCCGGTCGGCGGGAACATCCTCACGAACGACATTGCACTCGGACTCAAAACGACGCTGGCCGAAGCCGAAAATCTCAAGCGCACGTACGGTTCGGGCATCGCGAAGGCGGACGAAAACGACACCGTGACCTTTCCGGTCAAGACGCTCGACGGACGCAGCACCCGCGACGTCAGCGCGGCGCAATTGCGGGCAATTGTGGTCCCGCGCATTCTCGAGATTTTCCGCATGGCAAAACAGAACATCGCCGAACATATTCCGCGCGACCAAATTTTGGGCGAAGTCGTAATCACGGGCGGCGGGGCGAATCTCCGCGGCATCGAGGCGACGGCGTCGGACTTTTTCGGTTTGCCGGTACGCATCGGCGTTCCGTCGACGATTGCGGGTCTTACGGATGCCGTCAAGCAGCCGCAGTACGCAACCGCCGTTGGTCTGGTTTTGTTTGGTCCGCGGGGCGAAGGCGCTCCGCATCACGGCGCGACACGCTCGAACGGCGTGTTCGCGCGGTTCTGGTCCTGGTTTAGTTCGATCTGGAATTAGCTTGCTACCACTCTTCCCGGAGGACTCGACGACGATGGCTGACGCGAAACGCTTCGTACCCGAACATGCGGCGACGATCAAGGTCGTCGGTCTCGGCGGCGGTGGCTGCAATGCCGTCAACCGCATGATCGAGGCCGGACTGCAAGGCGTCGACTTCTACGCAATCAATACCGACGTGCAGGCGCTGCGTAATTGCAAGACGCCCAACACGGTGCAAATCGGCACCGGCCTGACGCGTGGCCTGGGCGCCGGCGCCAATCCGAACATTGGTCGAGAAGCCGCCGAAGAGTCGCGCGAAGATCTCGCGATGATTCTCGACGGCTCGGATCTCGTCTTCATCACGGCCGGCATGGGTGGCGGCACGGGAACGGGCGCCGCCGCCATCGTTGCCGAGTTGGCTCGCGAATCGGGTGCGCTGACGGTCGCGGTCGTCACGAAGCCGTTCGCATTTGAGGGGCGCAAGCGCATGCAGATGGCGGAGCGCGGCATTGCCGAACTCGAGTCCAAAGTCGATACGCTCATCACGATTCCCAACGAACGTATTTTACAGATCATCGAGAAACGTACACCGCTGCAAGAGGCGTTTACGTACGCCGACGACATCTTGCGCCAGGGCATTCAAGGCATTTCGGATCTGATCACACAGCCGGGGCTCATCAACCTCGATTTTGCCGACGTTAAAACGATCATGACTGACGCGGGTTCGGCGATGATGGGCATCGGCGAAGGCACGGGCGAGCACCGTGCGGCGGACGCCGCGCAAAAGGCGATCGCCTCGCCGCTGCTCGAGACGACGATCGAAGGCGCGCGCGGCGTGATCTTCAACATCACCGGCGGCATGGACATGTCGATGTACGAAGTGAACGAAGCTGCCGAAATGATCAGCCGCGCGGTCGATTCCGAAGCGCAGATCATCTTCGGCGCGTCGATCGATCCGAGCATGCAGGGCAAAGTCCGCGTCACGGTTCTGGCCGCGGGATTCGGCTCGCGTGTCGGCGGCGGCCGTTCGATGAGCGGTCTTGGCTCGCTCGAGTTCGACAAAGTCGCACCGGTCAATATGGACGACATCGAAGTTCCGGCGTTCCTGCGTTACCGCAGCTAGCGACCGTCACCGGTAGATGAAACGCGCGCTCAGCGCCGCTGAAGCGCGCCGCATCGGCCTTGCCGCGCAGGGCTTCGGTTCGGCGCGGCCGGCGGCGCCGACCGCGCGCCATCTCAAAGCAACGATCGCGCGGCTCGGTCTCGTCCAAATAGATTCCGTCAACGCGGTCGTGCGCTCGCACTATTTGCCGTTCTTTTCGCGGCTGGGCGCCTACGATCGCGCCGCGCTCGAACAGCTTTGGTTTGGCAAAAAACGCATGCTGTTCGAATACTGGGGGCACGCGGCGTCGCTTATCGATCTGGATTTGCATGCGCTCTTTCGCTGGCGCATGGCGCGCGCGGAGCAAGGTGACGGAACGTGGGGGCGCGTTTCGGCGATGGCGCGCGAAAAACGCGGCTTTGTCAAACGCGTTTATGAGGAAGTTCGGGCGGGCGGCCCGATCGCCGCGGGCGACATCACCGGGCATAGCCGCGGCGGCGGTTCATGGTGGGGCTGGAGCGACGTCAAGATCGCACTGGAATATTTGTTTTGGTCGGGCGCCATCACAGCGGCATCGCGGCGCAACTTCGAGCGGCTGTACGATATACCCGAACGCGTCTTTGACCCAGCCGTGCTCGCGCGCCCGACGCCGGCCCCCAGCGACGCCCAGCGTGAACTTCTCCGGCTCGCATCGCGTGCGCTCGGTATCGGTACCGAAGCCGACCTGCGCGATTATTTCCGACTCGATGTCGCCGACGCAAAGCGCGGTATTGCCGAACTCTGCGAAACCGGCGACATTTTATCCGTCGCCGTCCAGGGCTGGAAACAGCAAGCGTACTTGGCGCGCGATACGGTCATTCCGCGTCGCATGGATGTTGCAGCGTTATTGTCGCCGTTTGATTCGCTTGTTTGGAATCGCGCGCGTGATGTGCGGTTGTTCGCCTTCGACTATCGGCTGGAAATCTATACGCCCGAGCATAAACGTATCCATGGTTACTATGTGCTGCCGTTTGCGTTTGGTGATACACTCATCGCTCGCGTGGATCTTCGGTCGCGCCGGGCCGAAGGGATACTCGAGGTGGTCGCCGTTCACGAGGAGCACGGCAAGCCGCCGGCGGGTGCGCGCGAAGCGCTACGTTCCGAACTTCGAACGCTCGCGCGCTGGCTCGGCCTCGACAGCGTACGCTATACAAGAAAATGAGCCGAGAAGCCGCCGAATTCGGTCTAGACGGGCGGTTGTTCTCCGATTGGTTGCAATTCGGGTGGTTGTTGCGTTCTGCAGATACGGTTGAATGCGCGTTGCATAATGGCAGCGAGACTCTTGTCGCTGAGCGGGCGGCACCGAACCGTTGCGCCTGACACGTCGGGCGCGCTCGGATACCCGTATGCTTGATCGGCCGTGCTCGTTTGGGGTTCGTTGCGGACCTCGCGGTCGGGCTGAACACGATCCTGGTGCGCAGGCGGGGGCGCCGGTGGCGGGACTTGCTCGCGGCGTTCGCCCGGGCTTGGCGCTGATCGCTGGTGATCGTTAGAAGCATTTGCCGCTGAATTGTCTCGGCGATCGTCGGCCTGTGCCGGTGCCGGAGCGGGTGGTGTGGCGCGCTCGGTCGAGGCGGGGCGCTCGGTGGTGCGTTCGGTTGTTGCGCCGGCCGGTGTCGTTGTCGCGAGGGCGGCGATGAGTCCAATTGCGAGGAGTGTGCGAGAATTCATATTAATGCTACCCCTTTTCACGGGCGTCCTGATCTATCGGCGCCGCCCGTGCGTCTAGGGTAGCAACCGAGACTGCCAAGGAACTGGTGGGATGCTTCGAGTTTACTGGCAAGGCATCGGCCGATTGTTCCCCTAACGACGCGCGGGTGATGACTACAGCAGTACCGGAAATCGGCGCGGCGACCGCGCAGCGTGCCGTTGAAATCCGCCGTCAAATCCATCGGTTCCCGGAACTGGGGTTCGAAGAGGAGCGTACGGCTACAATCATCGAGCGTGAACTCGACGATCTTGGGATTACGCATTCACGCGTTGCAAAGACCGGTGTCGTTGCGGTCATTCGCGGCGCGCTGCCGGGGCACACCGCCGGACTGCGCGCGGACATGGACGCTTTGCCGATCACCGAAGACTCGGGCGAGGTCTGCACGTCCGAAATTCCCGGCAAAATGCATGCCTGCGGTCACGATGCACATACCGCGATGCTGCTCGGTGCCGCGCGCGAACTCGTCGCGACGCGCGCCAGCTTGCACGGGAATGTCGTACTGCTTTTTCAACCGGCGGAAGAAGGCCCCGGCGGTGCGTTGCCGATGATCGAAGCGGGCGTCATGGATGCCGATCCGAAAATCGAAGCCGTCGCGATGCTGCATGTCGACGTGCGCGTCGACACCGGTACGATCGGCATTACCCCCGGACCCGTCAATGCGGCAGCCGACGAAATTCACATTACGGTTACCGGTGTCGGCGGGCACGGCGCATCGCCGCACAAGGCGAAGGACACAATCCCATGCGCAGCAGCGATGGTATTGGCGTTGCAAAACATTGCGGCGCGCGAAACGGATCCGCTGGCGAGTATCGTCGTCACGATCGGCACGATCGAGGGCGGTTATCGCAATAACGTTATCGCCGACAAAGTGAAGCTGACGGGCACCGTGCGCACGCACGATGCGGAAATTCGCGCCGGGGTCGAAGCGAGCGTGCGACGGATCATCGACGGCGTCGCCGCCGCCTATGGCTGCAAGGCGCATTTGGAAATGCTGCTCGGCTACCCGCCCGTCGTGAACGATACGCGCCTTGCAAACGGCTTCATGGCCTACGTGCGCGACGTTGGAATCCCGGTCATATCGCCACCGCCGACGATGGGTGGCGAAGATTTTGCCTACTTCGCGCAACGCGTGCCGGGGGTGCTCGTTCGCTTGGGCATCCGCAACGAAAAAATCGGCAGCACGATTTCGGGTCATAGCCCGCAGTTCCGGCTCGACGAAGGCGCGTTGCCGACGGGCATTCGCACGCTCGTCGCGTTCGCGCGCGGGGTCGGCGACGGTTCGGTCGCGTTGTCGTAGTGGGGCCCAGACACTAACTATAGGGGCAAGCGAGCGGCGCGGACCCTACATCTTGTGGTTTTCGCAAGGTTAAGAAGGCGCAGGAACGAATGAATTGCGACATGGCTTTGCCGCAAGCATCGTTTGACCGGCCGGCCTCTCGCGGAATCCATCGCACCCAAGATGTCGCAACGTCCGCCGAAGCCGCGTTCAGTCTCATCTGTGAAGTCGAAAAGTGGCCCGTCTGGCTATCGTTCTTGCGTAGCGCAAGCCGGCTTGATGCCGGCGACCTGCGCGTCGGTAGCGATATTGCCATCCGCTCGACGATCCCCGGCGATGAAGAAGAGTTGTTCGAGGTCGATCAATACATCGAGGGTTACATGCTCTCGCTTGTCGGCGCCTATTCGATGCGACGGCGCATCGACTTACGGGTCGAGCGCAAGACCGAACGCGCAAAAATCGTTGCCCGCTTGGATTATCCGACCTACGGCGGGGTCGTCGGCGAGCTGGTCGATCGCTTGACTCGCCGGCGCCGGCTCGACGTTGCGCTTGCGGATTCGCTCGTCCATTTCAAGGGCTTGGTCGAATTTGATCGGGCGGGCGACGTCATTTTAGACGATTTCTGAATCTTTCGGGCGAATTTAGCGGTTATTGCTCCCGCCGCCCATCGGAGATCTGCTTGCCCCTTTACGACTACCGCTGCAAATCGTGTAACACGGTTACCGAAGTCCGCCATGGTTTCAAAGAAACGCATACCGATCCGTGCCCATCGTGCGGTGGACCGCTAGCGCGCGTTTTTAATCCGGCCGGTATAGTTTTTAAGGGTTCGGGTTTTTACATCAACGACTCGCGCAAGAGTTCCGGCGGCGACACTCCTGCGGCGGCAGCTTCAACCGACGGCGGGACATCAACGCCGGCTGCGACGCCTGCTGCTCCGGCGCCCGCCACGTCGACCGGCGATACGAAGAAGTCTGAATCCGCCGCGTAAGCGATGTCGATTCAAACGGTTCTGCAGTGGGTCTTCATCTCGTCCGTTCTCATTCTGCTCGATTTGATCTTCCTCGTTGAGCTGCGGCGCGCAATTCGCGAAGCCCGGCAGCTATCTCGCCGAATCACGGCGCTTGCGACTTCACCGCTCGTCGCGCAGCTTCAACAGAGCGAACGCGATATCGCGCGAGTGAGCGCTGCGCTCGATCGTATTGTGGAACTTGAAGCGCGCGCACGTGCTGCAATTGCGTCAATTCGATCGACGCCGTTGCTGCCGCCGGTCATCCGTGGTGTGCTGCACGCGTTCGCCGGTGAAGTCAGCGCGTTTCGGCGCGAAGCGCGCCCCTAAACTTCCGGCTCGCCGGACTTGGGTTCGCCGCCGTCGGGAGGCTCCCACTCCCACCCGAAGCCCGAGCGCGGCAGTTGATCGGCTCCGATCGGCAAGCCGAACGACGTTTCGCCTTGATCCGGTACAGCGAACGGCATGCCGAACGGCGCCGACGGTTCGGCGGCCGGAACCGGCGATGCGGGTAGCACAAATGGTCCGGGCTCGGGCGCCGGCGTCTCGGGCAAGCCGAATCCAAACGCGGGTTGTATCACCGGCGGCGGGACCGCCGGCGGCTGGGGCTGCGCGGGTGCGGGTGCGGGCGGCGTTTGCGGCGGCAGCGGCGTCGGCGAAAGCGGGGCTGCTACCGGACTCGAGGCCGGAACGATGGGCGGCATCTCCGGTTCGTCCTGGGTTTGATAGACCGTCGGGCGTTTCGGCGGAGCACCGGCGACCGGGATTGCGCGCTGTGGTGCTCGCACGGGTTCGGGTTCCAACTCTTTTTCGCGAAAGAGCGTGCCCGCAACCGGTGGCGGCACGGCCCCGGATGCAGCGCCCACCAGCACGTAACGCGCTTGTGGTACGAGTTGCGCGTCCGGGCGCTTCGCGAGTGCGCGCAGCTCTTGCAGGTACGGTTCCGGTGTCTCTTCGACCGCCATCGTATCGAGAATCAACGCAACGGTGTCTTTGATCGCGTCGCGCGGCGGTACGCGGGTGAACGAGTATGTTTCCTGTGTCACGTCGGCTTTAACGATCGACAGCAGCTTTCGCCAGTAGTCGATATTTTGATAATACTCGAATTGACCGAGCTCGCGTTTTGCCCGCGAGTAGAGCGATGCGATGCGCAGGCCGAGCAGGTCGGTCGGGGGCGCCGGCTCGACGATGATAAAGCGCTTACCGACACGGGCAAGTTCGGACACGACGTTGGCGTGGAAGAACGGATCCACTTCGTGCAAATAGTGAAACGCGACGGCTGCATCAAACGACGCATCGCGCGCCGGAACGAGCGTCGTGCTGCCCTTGAGAACGTTGATCTTAAGATCGGCGTGTTCGCGAATCGCCGACTCGTCCGAGGCGATCACGCTGACCGAGACGCCGATTTCGACCGCTCGGACGATCCAGCTGATGTCGTTCTCGAAGCCGCAAAACAGGACCGATTCCCCGGCCCGAAGCGCCATCGTGTCCCAAATAAGCTGGTCGATCCGATGCGATTCGCGCTCGAATGCGCGGGCTAGAGTCGGGCGGTCATCCACAAGGACCATTTGGGCAAAAGCGCGCGCGAACCCGCCTTCGAGGGCGCTACCCCCGGGGGTTCGCCGGATTGCGCTCGGTTGCCGGCCGAATCGCGTGGTTACGCGGCGGCGGGTGTGTTAGCGCTTTTCATTCGCGCAAACGCGAACGGACGTAAATGATTACGAGCAAATCGGCCGGCACGGTTTTACTCGTGCCAAATGGGTATACAGAAGCAAACGCAGCGAGGCGCCGGGTACGCTTGCTATGGCCATCAGTGACATGCAGGCGGTAGTACATGCTTTCCCACGGCGACGGCGACACGTTGACGGCAACAATTGCCGTCATCGGCGATCGGGCGGCACGGTTTGTGCCCGAAGAACCATATTTGCGGCTCGACGATGCGCGCGAGCTGTTCAAGTCAGCGGATTTGCCGGTCGTTGTGCTGATTGCCGAGAGCTCACCGGTACAGCGCCGTGCGACGCTCGTCGCACTGCGCGAACACATGCGGACCGCGCTCTTGCCCGCATACGTTGTCGGTGCCGAAGCCGACGCGGATGCATTGGCGGACGGTACCGTTACCAGCGCACAGGCGGCGCTGGATAAGGCACTCGAAATTCACGCTGCTGCCGCGGCGTTCCCGGCGGATGACGCGATGGACGTCGACGTTCGCTTGCTGCGCTTTCTCTACGCGCGGGCGGAATTTGTGTTGGCGCCCGAGCGTGTGTGGGACATGCCGCTCGGTTACACGTACCCGATGCTCGCCGCTCTGGCGGGCGATCTCGACGTCACCTCGTGGCTTCGGACGCTCGAACGCCGCAAGCTTATCGAGCGAACGACCTTGATCGACCGGTTACGCCATTGCCCGGGCTGCGACTACGTTCACCTCAACTACGTCGACATTTGCCCCAATTCCAAGAGCATCGACATCGTGAAGATGCCGTTCCTTCATTGCTTTATTTGCGGCAACGTTGCGCCGGAGGGCCGTTTCCTCGATGGCGGCCGCCTCACGTGCCCGAAATGTGCGACGCATCTGCGCGCCGTCGGCGTCGACTACGACCGGGCCCTTGAATCGTTTCACTGCAACGATTGCAGTTTCGACTTTTCGGAGCCCGATGTTGTTGCGGCGTGTCTGCACTGCTCGCGCCGTACGGCAACCGAAGACCTCATCGCACGCGAAGTGCATGTCCTCGAACTATCCGAGACGGGCCGCCTTGCCGCGCGCAGCGAGCGCACCGATGACATGTACGCGCCGCTCGATCAGCTCGACTTCGCTACCCCGCAGTATTTTTTCGCGACCTTGGAGCTGCTCCATCGTATCGAATCCCGTTACGAACAAAGCCCTTTCACCATCGTCGGGGTGCGCCTGGCTAATGTGGATCAGGTGCTGGCCGCGAACGGTTCGGCCAAGACGCTGCTCATCATGGATGAAATCGCACGGCGGCTGCGTGAGCTGTTGCGAACGACCGATATCGTGACCCGAACGGCGGAAACCGACGTCTGGATGCTGCTCTCACAGACGACGCGTGAACAGGCGGCAACCGTGATCGAACGGATCGCGGAACTCGAAGAAAACGAGACGGTTACGCCGCGGCTGCACCTTGCGACGGTTCTTGTCGCAAGCTCCGACATCGGCGCGGGTGAAAGCGCCCAACTTATCCTCGGACGCGCCGCGAACGCATTTGCGTGAGTGACTTCATCTATCAGATGCAATTCGCGCTGATGAACGTCGGGGCGGATCATCTCTCCACGTTCCTGTGGCGGTTTTTCCCTTTCGTGATCTTGTTCGAATTGCCGATCCAGCTCGGCATTCTCGTGGGCGTCGCGCGCTACGCCGTCCGGCGTGCGGTTCCCAGCCGTTGGGCAGCCGCACCGTACACGCCGAGCGTGTCGTTCATCGTCACGGCATACGGGGAAGGGGTCCTTATAGCGCTCTCGATTCGCTCGTTATTGCTGCAGCGCTATAACGGCCCAATAGAAATCATTGCGGTCATCGATGGCGCCGCCGCCAACGGCGCAACGCTCGAAGGCGCTCGGGCACTGCAAGCGTTCGCACTGACGATTCCACGCCGCAGCCTGCGGGTTGTCCCGAAGTGGCAGCGCGGCGGTCGTGTCTCGACGCTCAATGCGGGGCTTGCGCTTGCGCATGGCGAGATTCTCTTCAACGTCGATGGTGATACGTCGTTCGACAACAATATGGTCGAGGTGGCGGTCCGAAATTTCCGCGATCCGAATACGGTTGCCGTCGCAGGAAACATTCGCGTTCGCAATCCCGAGGACTCGCTTGTGACCGGCCTTCAGGCACTTGAATACATGATCGCGATCGGCCTGGGCCGCACGGGCCTCTCGTCGTTCAACACGATCAACAACGTGTCGGGTGCCTTCGGAATATTTCGCATCGAGTTCTTGCGCGCCCTCGGCGGCTGGAACACCGGCACGGCAGAAGATCTCGATCTGACGCTTCGGATCAAGCAGTACTTCGGCCGCAACCCGCATTTACGGATACGTTTTGATCCGCGTGCGATCGGTCATACCGAAGTACCGAACACCTTCGCGGCCTACTTCAAGCAGCGTTTGACCTGGGACGGCGACTTGTTCCATACATACATGCGCTCGCATCGGCACGCATTCTCGCCCGGCCTTGTGGGCTGGCCGAATTTCTTTGCGCTCGTGTGGACCGGCTTGCTCTGGCAACTCGTTCTGCCGGCACTCATCTTCGCCTATACGGCTATCGGGCTGTTCGTTGGTTTCAAGACGATCAGCGCCGTGCTACCCATCACCTATCTCTACTATTTTGCGGTGACCTTAGTCATGTTCGGCGCGTACGTGCTGTTCGTTTCAGACCGGCCGCGTGAGGATATCCGTTTCGTGCTCTTGCTTCCCATCTATCCGCTCTTTGGTTTCGTCTCGCGGTTATGGAGTTTTATCGCGCTGCTGCGCGACGCGGTCTTGCGCACATTTCTCGATTCGCCGATGGCGCCGTATTGGGTTCTGCGCATGGGGCGGTTCTGATGCGCCGTCTTGCCGCTGTGGCGCTTGCGCTGGGCATACTCGCCCCAACGACGGCCCGAGCCGCAGAGCCCGCTCCGGTGTCCGTTGGAACGTTCGAGCTGGAAGTCGATCGTGCGCCGCAAATTGCGATCGCGCGTTTGGAACGCAGCCGTGCGCAGGCAGCCGGAGAAGAAGCGCAGGCCCGGCGCGGCCCGCGGATCGGCGCGGACCTTACCGCAGGCCGCTATCACGAGCTTGTCACCGACACGATCGTGCGCGACTACAACGGCTTGACGGGCGAAGTGTCACTGCGCTATCCGCTCGGCTTGTCCGGCGATGCTCGCGAAGCGACGCTGCGCGAATCGCAGACGCTGGCCGCTCGGGACATCGATATCACGGTTGCGCGAAATGACGTGCGGCACGCTGTTCGTTCGGCGTATTTCGATGTATGGGCAGCGCAGCGCAAGGCCTCCCTGACGCGGGCCTATCTCAACAACGAAGCCGAGTTCGGTTCGGCGCTCGATATTCGCAAAGACGCGCATTTGCTGCTGCAGTCCGATCGGCTCGAATTTGCCTCCGGCTACGCGCTTGCGCATCGCAATGCGGCGCAAGCCGTGCGCGATTCCGAACGTGCTCGCGGAAATCTCGGTGTTGCGCTCGGTCACGATGTCCCCATCTTTACCGCTGTCGATCCGGCTCTGGCCGGAGTCTGTCCGACACGCGCAGCGCTGGGCGCTGCAATCGAAGCCCATAGTCCGGTCGTCGCGGTTCTGCGCGCCCAAGAACAGAACGAGAATGAAATCGGCCGGATCGCGCGTACGCCGGTTGATGCCGGAATAACCGTCGCCCAAGACGCAATCGTGCAACAACCGGGCCTCGGCGTTGGTCGTGATACGACAGTCGGGCTCGATGCGAGTGTTCCATTGCATGCCGGCGCCGTGAAGCAGGCGACACGCACGCGCCTGGCGGCCGAGCGGACCGAAACCCAATTGCGCCTCGATCAGGCGTTGGCGCAGCTCCGGGTCGACGCCGACGACGTCTGGTTCGGAAACGATCAAGCCATCGCGAACGTCCGCTTTGCAGCGATACGTACGGCGGCATCGCGCGAGGCTGTTCGCGAGGCACTCCTGCGCTATGGCCGCGTGCCCGGCGACACGCTGGAGCAAGTCGGCAAAGCGCGCTATGCGTTCTACCAAGCCGCAGTCGACGAGGTGGACGCGCAGCGCGCTATTTACACGAGTCAAACTGATATGCTGTACGCAGCCGGGGAAGGCTGCATGTCGACGGCGCAACCGGCGCTCGTCGCCGCGCTTCCCCCCGGCGCGGAACCGCGCTACGGCAGCTACGCTTGGGAGAGTCGTGAAGTGATGGCGCAGTGGGCCGGCGGAACGCTTTGGCCAACACTGGCAAGCCAGCGCGTCGCGCGAGTGCTGCTATCACTCGACGGCAAGCAAATCTCCCAGGCCGCAACACCGGCCGGGGCGGCTCGGCTCGGCCGCTTCATCGCCGATGCGCACGCACACAGTGTTGCAGTCGATCTGCTGCTCGGTGACCCGCATTGGATACTACCGGCAGAACGCGGCGAACTCACGGCGATCGTCGCGCGATTGCACGGCATTTCGTTCGATGGCCTCCAACTCGATCTCGAGCCGGCTTCACTGGTCGATGAGGGCGAAACGCACGCGATCGCGTACAGCGAACTCTCGCATACGCTCGCGGCCGTTCGTACCGCTAGCGCATGGCCGGTCGGCGTGACGCTCAACGATCGCGACCTGGCAGCGAACGGCGTCGGCGATCTGAGCGCTCTGGGTTTGCGCGACGTGTCGGTTATGATCTACACGAGCAATGCCCAACGCACCGTCGTGCGTATGTCCGCCGTTTTGCAGCGCTACCCCGCGATCGGATTCACGCTCGTGCAGAGCGTTGAGCCGTCGCTTACGCCCGAGGAATCGTACGCGCGGGCGGGCCGGGGCGCATTCGGTTCGGACATGGGGCGCATCGATGCGGCCCTGCGGAAGTTTCCAAACTATCGCGGTATCGCCGTTCAATCGCTACATGACTTGGAAACGATGCCGATATGAGAGTCCGCTTTACCGAACGTGCAACAGCACCCGACGTCGTCAACGGCGTCCGTGTGCCCTATGCTCCGGCAACCCGGCCGCGCCGCCGCTGGCGCTGGTACGCGCTGTTGTTCGTCGTCGCAAGCCCGCTCCTGTTCTTCCTCTACGGCGTCGTGCGCGCAGCGCTATTCGTCACAGCACCGGCCTACATTTCATTCGAACATGTCGACGTGCGTGCACCGATTGCCGGCATCGTTACGGCGATTCGTGTGAATCCGGGCTCGCGCGTGAGCGTCGGTCAGGTGCTCGTTGACTTGCGAAATCCCGCCCTCGACGCGCGGCGCAATGCAATCGAAGCGGAGCTGCACGTCCTCCATGTGCCGGCCGGTGTAACCTCACTGCCGGCGGGCGCGCGCTCAGCGCCCGAGCAGTCGGTCGATCTCCTAACGAAGCGCGCTGCTCTTGCGCAGCGCCAACTCGCAACCTATCAACGCCTGGCAAGTGAAGGGGCCGCGACCGTTGCTGATATAGCAAACGCGCGGGAACAATTCTTCTCGGCGCAAAGTGACGTTGTTCGCGCCCGAGCCGATGCTGCGACGCCGAATGCGTCGAGCGGTCCCAACTTAGGGATCGTGTCGCTCGAAGGCGATCTCGCCGCTTTACGCGCACAGCTCGCTGGACTGCACGCAACCGCGACCGAAAGCGGAAGTGTGTCAGCGGTTAGCGTCACACCGGGAGAATCCGTCGATGCGGGCGCTTCGCTTGTCACCGTGGCGTTGGATCGCCCGCCGGGTATCCGCGCGTTCCTCGACCCGAAAGACGCCGACTTCGGTAATGTGGGGCATCGCGCGTGGGTGACGTATCCAACCGGCGAACGGCTCGCAGCGCATGTCGTCAAAATCTCGAAGATCGCACACCAAGTTCCCACCAGCTTTGTGTCGCCGCTCGCAAGTCGCGCCGACGTCCTCGAGATTACGCTCACATTCGACGACGCGTTGCCGGCCGGAATAGAAAATGTCGACGGCCTTCCCGTGAAGGTCTGGCTTACCGGAACGCGGCTTTAGCAGCTGCTGCGCCGGCAAATACCTCCGCGGCAGGGACGATTTTGGCGACCTTTCCGCGGGCGACGCGGTGGACTTGCGCGCGAATCTGTTCCTCGCTCGCGCCGTCTGCAGGATAGGTCGCGTGACCATCCTCCACCAACGTGACCTCATAGCCACGGCGCTCCGCCTCGCGCATCGTCGCGTCGACACAGAACTCGGTTTGAATTCCACAGACGACGACGCGGCGGGCGCCATGGCGCGCAAGGACGTCGGCGAGGTCCGTCTCGCGAAAGGCGTCGCGAAAACGCTTATCGACGATCGTCTCACCGGGGCGTGGTGCAATCTCGCTCGCGATTTCCCACGATGCCGTGCCGGGTTGCAACTCCTCATCCCCATGTCGCACGTACACGACGGGCACCCCGGCATCGCGGGCGCGCGCGATTAGCCCGGCAAGCGTCGAAAGCAGTTCCTCGCGCCGCCTGGGTTCGAGGAGTTCGACAAGCAACGACTGGACGTCGACAACGATAAGCGCATCAGCCATCGAAACCATTTCGCCGATGAGCCTCGGCGCTCTTGCGAGCCATTGTACGTTGGTGGGGAAGGTGGGACTCGAACCCACATGAGCTCACACTCGGTTGCTTTTGAGGCAACTGCGTCTACCATTTCGCCACTTCCCCGGGCGTCATCAGGGCTTCGCGTTCGCGAGGCCCCGTTCTTTCTGCATCGCCGCGCGGGCTTCCGTGAGATTGGGCGCATAGTCAATTGCCCAGATGGTGCGGCGTGTACCTCCAGGCGCAAGGCGCAGGCGCAGGACCGTAGACGTTGGTTCAGGCAAGAGACGCGCGTCTTCAATATCGCCGGATCGCCACGTTACGATCGTTACATGCAGCGAACGTTGATCGAAGAAGCCGACGCTGCCGTTCGCGAGATCATCGATCAGGGTAACACGGCCGGTATCAAAGGATGATAATGTTATCGCGCGCTGCCGTTCGACGTTCGGCCCCGGGTCAAAGGTTGCGCGTTGATCGACGATCATGCGGGTCCCGCTTGCGGCCAATGTAATGGTGCGCTCAAAGGTCGCGCCATTTGGGACGACATCCGGCGCGTGGTACGACATCGTCACAATGCCCGTTTCCCCGCTGGTCGCCGAGTCCACATGATAGTCACGATTGAACATTCCGGCTGGAAACGACCGGGTGTATTTGCCGATTCGATCTGTGACTGAAAGCGGCGGTTGTATCTCAACATCATCACGTAAGGCACCCACACTGGTGATCACGCTATCCGAGTACCTGCTGCACGTAAAATGGTTCGGGGGAGAAAACGTAATAAGGCGCGCGCCGGCATTTGGAGAAAATCTCACACCAAGTTGATCGTTCTCGAGAGAAACGCGCGGGAGTGAATCGGAGGCACCGTTCGCTACGCGCACCATAGCCTGCGTCAGCGATTGTGGCCCGACGCAATCTCGTGCGAAAACTTGTGGGTAATAATGCAGCGTTACGATCGCTGGGCTAGCTACATCAAGACGCGTAAGCAGGGCGCTCCGCGGTGCAATCAGTTTGGGGCCAAAGGTCCAGACATGATCTGCGTGTTCTCGTATTCGCGTTGCTGGAATGCTTTGAGCCTGAGTTGTGTAGTTGACCACATCGAGAAACGCCGAGCCATCGTTCCCCTTGATAAGTGTCGCATTCTTGATGCCACCATTGACGGGGCGCGCTACGTCTGGTACGGCAGCTAACACTTTGCCGCCTGCGCGTACGTAACGCAATAGCTTGCCTTGCACGGAGTCGATCATGGAACCGGGCACGCGTAAAGCCGGAACGATGATGAATGGATAATCTCGAAGCTTTTGCTCACCGGCATAGCGCAGATCAACGAGATCGCATGTAATGCTGTGCAGCCGGCACGTTTGTTGCAATTCTTTTGTACGAGCGGCTATTGCAAACACAGAGTCGTTATTCATAGCCGCCTCGGGAAAAGCGCTCGCCATATAAGCGATCGCGCCGTCCGACACGCGCCGGGCGCTCGCAAGCTCGTCGCCGTAACTTGCTACGAGGGAGCCAAAGTTTTCCGTTGGATCGGCGCGTGCGGATTTCCTTAAATTCACGCTCAGCGCGGCGTCCCACGCATACGACGCATTGGCAAACGGTGCTTCCCAGCCGGCCGGGTTGACGGTATCTTGTGCCGGAAAGTCAATGACGCCGCGTGCGCCCATTCCGAGCAGCGTGTGCAGGGCTAGCGTCGTGTTTGTGGGATCGGCTGCGCGCGGCGTCGGATCCTCGGGCGCGGCGAGCCAGCCGGCTTGGAATTCGCTCATGGCGACGGGCCAGCGCGTTTGCGTTTGCAACAGGCCGGTACTGAATTCGAGGGCGGCGCGATCGTGCTCGCCGATCGAGTACGCGTCGCTTTGGTACCAATTGCCCATCGCCCAGACCGGCGCCGACGCCGTGACCTTCATCTCGTACGTGTTGATAAAGGTCGGCAGTTGCGGGCCGATGACCGTCCGCACGACGCGTTCCAGTTCGCGCAAGTAGGCTTGCAAGTGCGGTGCGGGCCACGTTTGGTTGTCGATGTATGCGCCCTGATCGTCGTCGAGTTGAACGGCGAGCACGCGGTCGGCGACCGGAACGAATTCGCGCAGCGCTGTCTGCAGCCAACGCGAAGCGTAGCGCATGTGCGTCGCATTACGCATCCACTCGGCGGCAGCATCGTCGGAATTGGCATTCTGCAACGTGGCCGTAGCGGGATAGCGCCCTTCAAGCACGTCGTGGAGCGGCATGCCGTATTCCGGCCGCGTGAGCAGCCACGCCGGGTAGCCGCCGTTACGCCACTCGTTGCGAATAACCGGCCCCGGGCGTACCAAGAGTTTGAAGTGTAAGCTCGCGGCAAGGCGCAACACTTCCCGTAGATTCCGCTGCGGATTGGTGTGGCCGTCAAAATCAAACGCGCCGTCGCTGGTCTCGTGCCAGTTCCACGGCACGTACAGATCGAGGGTGTTGAATCCCATCGCCTTGAGCGCTTTCATCGACGCGAGCCACTGCCACGCGGGAATGCGTTCGTAGAAGAAGGCGGCGCCGTAAAAGAAAAACGGTTTGCCGTCGACGAGCAGCGTCGGATTACCGTCACGTTGCACGACCATGCTGTGCGTGAACGTCGCCGCTTGGCTCGGGCCCGGCACGAACGCGGCGATTGCGAGCAGCGTGGCGACAGCGAATGGCCAGATGCGTCCAAGCTTTGCGTGAACGAGAAATACGCCGGCGCCTAACAGGAGCGACACGCAACCAAAAAGCATCGCCCATGTTCCGGAACTCACGAAGAGGCCGGCCCAGCCGGCGAGGGCGACGAGCGGTGGCAAAGGATAGAGCGGAATGCGGAACGGTGCGGAGGGCGTTTTCCAGCGCAGTGCCGCGAGCGCACCCACTTGTGCTACACCTTGAATGAGCGCGATTCCGGCGGTAAGAAACGCGATTACTTGATCGAGCGGGAAGAGTGCCGCCGGCAGCGCGAGCATGCCGAGAACGAGCAACGAAATTGCGGGAAACTTGCCCGTCGGATGAAGTCGCGCGAAAGCGGGCAGAAAATCGCCGTCGCGGGCGGCGGCAAACGGAACGCGCGACGCACCGAGCAGCAATCCGTAGGTCGAAGCGAACGCCGTCACGAGTATCGCAATCGTAACGGCGATTGCGGCGCCGTGGCCGAGCGTGGTGTCGATGACGGCGGAAGCGACGGACGTTGATTTTGCGACGAGGTCGATGGGTAGCGTTGCGAAGACGCCGAGATTGAGTGCTATGTAGCAGACGGCCACAATCGCGACCGACAGGAGGATGGCCAGCGGAATCGTTCGTTCGGCCCGCTTCACTTCTTCGGCGATCGCGCAAACGTCGGCATAACCACCATAATCGTAAATCGTGTACACAAGTGCTGCACCAAAGGCGAAAATGCCAATGCCGTTGAGCGAAAAAGCGCGGGGAGCCAAGGCCGTAAGGTTGATGTGCGGATGCGCGAGCCCGGCAAAGGCGATGATGAGAAGCGTTGCTACGGCGACAATACCCAGAGCATACGCCGTGCGAGCGATTGTCGGTATTGCTCGATAGAGTGCAATAATGGTAATAACGCCGACGCCGAACGCAACGGCTCTCTGCAGCCAGACATCGGTGGCCAGGGCCGGTGCGAGAAAACCGGCGTACTGTGCGAAGCCGATGTAGCCTGACGCGAGCGTTAGTGGCGCCCACAAGCAAAACTGCCACACGAAGAGAAACGCGAGCAATCGCCCGGGTCCCCGCGGGCCGTAGCCTTCGCGCAGGTATGCGTACGTGCCGCCGCTGCGCGGCAGACGTGACGCGAGTTCCGCGTACACGAGTCCGTCGCACAGGGCAATTACCGCTCCGGCAATCCACGCGACAATTGAGACCGACCCATGCAGCGCCACGACGATGAGCGGAATCGTAATGAGCGGGCCCGCACCGATCATGGTTACGACGTTGATTGCAACGGCGCTGCGCAGTCCGACGCCTCGTATCATACAAGCGCGATCTTATCGGCGCGTTCGCCGTGGCCCTGGCTCAGTGCACGGCAACGCCCATCGGACAAGCGAAGGGGCTTGCACCGCCGCCACCGCCGCTGAGAACTTGGACGGGAATGGCATTATTTCCAATCGCACCGGGAGCAAACACATCAACTTGTCCGACGTAGTTATTTCCCACGTACAAATAACCGGCCGCATCGACGGCGATACCATAGGGTCCCGCAAAGCCGCCGCCGGCCATCGTCGTTACGGAACTTGGCGCCGCATTGCCGGACGCCCCGGCGACAAACTCCAGAATGTTGTTGCCGGAAAGGTTTGCCACCCAGAGATTGCCGAGCGAATCCAGCGTGATTCCATATGGCGCTGCAAGACCCGTACTCGAACCGCCGATCGTTGCAGCCGGAGCAATATTTAACGTTCCGTTCGCCGGGTTCGCGGCAAAGATCGCGATCGAATTCGAGCCGGAGTTCGCCACGTAGATTCGACCGGTAGCATCCAGCCACAAGCCCTGCGGGGCATTGAGTCCGGTGTTCGATCCGACGATACGCGTGAGCGGCGTCGCGTTGCCGTTCGAGCCCGCTGCGAAAATGTCGATCGCATTTTGAGTGGCATCGGCGACATAGATTTTCCCCGAGCCGTCGACGTACAGGCCTGTCGGATCTCCGAATCCGGTGATATTGCTCGCTGGGGTTTGGTTCCCGCTAAGCGTGCTGTACGAGCTGACGTTGGTGGACGTCGATTGCGAGGACCACAGATGGTTCGCACTATCGAGGAACAGAAAATATGGACCGCTGATCGCGGTGTTGGAACCGGACAATACGGCCGACGGCGCAGCGCTCCCGGTCGCCGTCGCCGGGAAGGTGTAGATAAACTCACCCGGCACGTCACCGATGTATAACGACTGCGCGCGCCGCCCGCCCGACGTTGCGGTCGGCGAGGGCGACGGTGATGCGATCGTCGCCGTCGGCGACGGTGATGGCGATGATGTGGGCCAGGCCGTATGCGTTGCCGTCGGTGACGGCGACGGTGACGGCGAAGGCGAAGGCGAACCGCTGGCTGTCGGGGACGGTGAAGGTGGTGGCGTCGAACCGCTAGGCATGGCGTAGATCGCGAATGCATACGTTTGCCCGGCGAGAATTGTGATTTGTTGGCTAGACGCTGGAACGGTTACCGTTTGTCCGCTTACGGTGGCGGGCGCCAAGATGAGCGGTTCGATCCATGCGACCGCGGCGGGAGAAAGCCCGGCGATAAATACGCTCACACCGCTCAGTGAGACCGTGGCGGGGAGTACGAAGCTGAACGTAGGGGTTGACCCGAATGTGAGGGCTCCGTTCGATGTGAAAGAAACATAGGCCAGGAACGTCGGTGCGACTGCGGCCGTATCCCGTGTCGAGGCGGGTTGCCGTGCGACGGAAAGAGCGGGTATCCCGGCGGGCATTGTACCGGCCTCCGAGACGGTAACGGTTCCGCTGCCGCTTGTCGCGGGCGGAATGACGATATTCGTCGACGTGCCGCCGGCAGCGACTGCAACAGTAGCGGAAGTCGATGTACCGATCGGTATCGCAACCGATGCAGGAACGACGGTTGCGACGCTTGCCGATGGGGATGGTGTCGACAAAACAACCGGTGCGCTTGAACCGCTTCCACCGCCACTGCATCCGACGACGAGTGCTAACGCTACCAGCGTGCAGGCATACTGGATCACGTTATAGCGGGACATCGAACCCCCAATGGTCGCAAGTAAACGCTCGCGACCACTTCTTTCATCTACTCATCGGCGAAATCGCAGAGCGACAAGATGAAAGTAATTCGAAAACCCCAAGTATGAGAGCTGGGTCACCTACGACGATTGGTTGCTCTAGTGTACAGCGATACCCATCGGGCAAGCAAAGCCGCCATTGGCGCTCGTCGTGAGGACCTGAGTGGCAACGATGACGGTTCCGGTCAGGCCAGGCGCGAAAACATCGACTTGTCCACTGGAATTATTTCCAACATAGACGTAGCCGGCCGGATCGACGACGATATCCCAGGGTCCGCCGAATCCCGAATAGGAGATCGTCGCCATTGGACCGGGTGAAAGAGTACCGCTTGCGCCTGCTGCAATCGGTGCGAACTCAGAAACCGTACCGCTAAATTCGTTTGTGACCCAAACGTCGTTTGCGGAATCCAACGTAATTCCAAGTGGGCCGGAAAGTCCCGAGCCACTGATGGTTGCGACCGGAGACGCTCCGCTTGCGGCATTTGCAGCATAGATCGAGATGGTGCTCGTGTTCTCGTTGGCGACGTAAATTCGACCCGAACTATCTAGCCACACGCCCTGCGGTACGGCGAGGCCCGATGTGATAACGCTGGTAGGCGAAGCATTGTTGTTTGAACCTGCCGGGAAGATCTCCAGTCTGCTATTCGCTGTATCGACGACGTAGATTTTCCCGGAACCATCGACGTAGACGCCGCCAGGAGTTCCAAAGCCGGTGAGATTGAACGTCGGAGTATTATTGCCGTTTAAGGACGACGTACTATAAGCCGTGACATTGGTTGACAGTGTTTGCGACGACCAGAGACGGTTGTTCAGGCTATCGAAAAAGATAAAACCTGTTCCAAAAAGTGAGGTGCTCGTTCCGAATAAGGTTGAAGACGGCGCCGTCGCCCCGTTTGCGGTTGCCGCGAACGTATAGATCCATTGCGTTGCAGCGTTCGTCGTTGAGTCACCGACGTACAACGTCGCTGCTCGCGCCGGTCCGGGGGTTGGCGTCGGTGTCGGAGTTGGTGTTGGAGTCGGTGTGGCCGTATGCACCGGTGTCGGTGTCGGTGTCGGTGTCGGTGTCGGCGTCGGTGTCGGTGTCGGTGTCGGCGTGGGCGTCGGCGTGGGTGTTGGAGTCGGCGTGTGCGTTGGCGTCGCTGTCGCCGTTGGCGTCGGCGTGGCTGTGGCAGTCGGCGCTGACGTCGGGGAACTGTTGCCCGTCGGCGTAGCCGTGGCGGTCGGCGTGGCCGTCGGCGAACTACTTGCCGCAGGTGAAGGCGACGCGCTGGCCACGGGCGACGGCGACGTGCTGGCCGCAGGTGAAGGCGACGTGCTGGCCACGGGCGACGGCGACGTGCTCGCGGCGGCATATAGAGTGAATGCGTACGTTTGGCCGGTGAGAATTGAAATTGTTTGCGTTAGCGCCGGAATCGTTACGGTCTGACCGCTGATGGTTGCCGGTTGTGGAATGAACGGTTCAGTCCAGGCCGTCGCGCCGGGGGCAAGTGCAGCGAGGAACACGGTTTCGCCCGTCAGTGAAACCGACGAGGGCAGGGTGAAGCTGAAACTTGGAGTCGAGCCGAACGTGACCGATCCACTCGATGTGAGCGAGACATAGGCCAGGAACGTCGGCGTGGCGGCAGCCGTATCTCGTGTCGAATCGGGTTGGCGCGCGCTTGAGAGGACCGGTATGCCGGGTGGCAGCGCGCTCGCTTCCGTTACGGTAAGCGTTCCGCTGCCGCTGGCCGCGGGCGGAATAATGATATTCGTTGTGGTGCCGCCCGCCGAGACGGCGACCGGCTCAGAGGTTGACGTGCTGATCGGGACGGCAACCGATGCGGGCACGACACCCGCGACGCTAGGCACCGGAGTTGGAGTCGATGGAATCACCGAGGTACTTGAACCGCCGCCGCTCCCGCCGCCGCATCCGACAACGAGCACGAAGGATACAAGCGCACAGGCACATTGGAGCAAACCGCGGCGAGACATCAAACCTCCGACGGTGCGATAAACGCTCGCAACCGTGTGCTTTCAGCAATAGGCATGATGGTATAGCGAAAAGAGAAGAAATTCGATGGAAAACGCAGTGATGAGAGCTGCGTCACGCATCTGAAGGGCAATTCATGAAAATATTGCTGAACCGGTACTCGCCGGTGCAAGGGACTCGAATCCTGACAGCGGATGAGAGCTTGTGAACGAATATAGCCGTCTGCTCGGGCTCGAAGGAGCGCTCCAGCTCGACCGTATCGAGAGTCCCGCACTGGCCGGCAATCCACTCGGCGATCCGGCGAATCGCGCGCTGGCCGTCTATACGCCGCCGGGATATGACGCTCAGGGTTCGCGCCGCTATCCGGTATTATATTGTCTGCACGGCTATACCGGCGACGTCGCGGCGCTCGTCGGCGCACGGCCTTGGGAAACCAATGTCGTTCAGTGGATGGACCGCCTCGTACGCGAGCGTCGCATGCCGCCGGCTATTTTAGCGATCGTCGACGGCAACACGCGCCTGGGAGGTTCGCAATTTCTCGACTCTATCCATAACGGCAATTATGCGCAGTACGTCGTTTGCGACATCGTCGGTTACGTCGACGCCACATACCGGACGATCGCAGCCGAAGGCGGCCGCGCCGTCTTCGGCAAGTCGTCCGGCGGATTTGGCGCGTTGCATCTCAGCCTTGCGCATCCGGGAACGTTTGCGGCATTTGCGTCGCATAGCGGCGATACATACTTCCGCTACGCGCACTTTCCGTCGTTTCCGGCGGCGCAGCGCACGCTCGAACAGTTTGGAACAAAGCAGGCATTTGTCGAAGAGTTCGAACGCCGTCACAAGCGCCCTCAAGCGTTCTATGCGACGATCGAGATGATGGGATATGCCGCCGCGTACTCTCCGACGAAAGCCGAAGCGTTTGCATTCGATATGCCGTTCGATGGAAAGACCGGCGAACTGCGCGATGACGTGTTCGCTCGCTGGCTTGCATACGATCCCGTTGAACGGGTAGCTGCAGGAAAGGCGGCGCTGGAGCGTCTACGGCTGCGGTATGTCGATTGTGGGCGTCGGGATGAGTACGGGCTTGACATCGGTGCACGCGTGTTCGTGCAGCGAGTTCGCGACGTCGGCCTGAGCGTGCAGCACGACGAGTTCGATGACGATCATCGAAATGTCGGTTATCGCTACGAGGTATCGCTGCCGGCGCTCGCTGACGTGCTCGACCGGGCGTGAGCAGGCCGTCGTCGGAGATACTCGATCTGCTGCGTCACGGAGATCGCCCGGCTGCAGAACAACTCGCGCGAACCCAAGGGGCGCTGGACATCTTCGAGGCGTCGGCGCTAGGGGCGCTCGAATATCTTATCGAGCGGACCGAAGAAGACGCTTCGTGCGTGAACGCTTACGATGCGAACGGATGGACGCCGCTGCATCTGGCGGCTTGTTATAACAATAAAGCCTGCGTCAAAGAGCTGCTGCGCCGAGGCGCGCGCTGCGACGTGCCGAGCCGCAACGCAAGACCGGTCACACCGCTTGACCTCGCAGTCGAGCACCAGCATGAAGAAATTGCGCTGATATTACGCTCGGCCGGCGTACCGAATCGCAAAGCTCCGTAGCGCGGTTAGACTTTGGCGAGTGCGATCGTGGCGTCGAGCGCCTGCGTCAAGTCGCCGATCAAATCGCGCACGCCCTCGATACCGACCGACAAGCGGAGCAGGCCATCCGTCACGCCGAGGCGTTCGCGCTGCTCTTTGGGAATCGATCCGTGCGTCATGCGCGCGGGATGACAGAGCAGCGATTCAACGCCGCCCAGGCTTTCCGCTAGGCTAAATAACTTCGTGTGCTTTGCGAATTCAAGCGCGCGTGATTCGGGCCCGCGTAGCGTGAAGGACACCATGCCTCCAAAACCGCGCATTTGCCGCTTTGCCAGTTCGTGCTGCGGATGCGAAGCCAAGCCCGGATAGAAGACCTTGGCGACGTCGTCGCGGCCGTCGAGGAACGCCGCGATTTCACGTGCGTTCGACTCGTGTTCGCGCATGCGGATTGCGAGCGTCTTCGCCCCACGCATCGTCAACCACGCATCCATCGGTCCCGGTACGCCGCCGACGGCATTTTGATGGAACTTGATCGTTTCGTAGATCGCCGGATCGTTGGTGAGTGCCGCGCCGCCGATGACGTCGCTGTGTCCGCCGATGTATTTGGTCGTCGAATGCACGACGACGTCTGCTCCGAGCGCCAGCGGCGACTGAAAGTACGGCGACGCAAAGGTATTGTCCACGACGACGACGCCGCCCGCCGGACGCAGTGCGGCTAGCGCCGCGATGTCGACGATTTTTAACAGTGGATTCGTGGGCGTTTCGATCCAAAAAAGTTTTGTATTCGGTTTGATTGCCGAACGAACGGCGGCGGCGTCGCTCATGTCGACGTAGCTGAACTCCATGCCGTAGCGCACGAGGACTTTAGAAAACAACCGATACGTGCCGCCGTACAGATCGTCGGTCACGATCGCGTGGTCACCGGCGGACAGCAGATTGAGCACTGCTGCGGTCGCCGCCATGCCGCTGGAAAACGCGCTGCCGTAGGCGGCCTCTTCGAGCGAGGCAAGCTGCGTTTCGAGCGCCACGCGCGTTGGATTCACCGTCCGGCTATAGTCGTAGCCTTTGTGATCGCCGACCGCGGTTTGCGTGTACGTCGACGTTTGATAGACCGGTACGATCGTTGCGCCGGTGGTTGGATCGGCGTCCTGTCCGGCGTGAATGGCGCGGGTTGCAAAGTCCATGCGACCTCATTCGGCGAGCGATCACAGGGCGGCCTTTCCTCCGGCAAGAAGCCGGTCGCAGTGCAAACCGTGCCCCAAATCCGTCACGCATGGCTGCCGTTTACGCAAATGGCCCAGTTTGACGCTACGCGGCGCACGTTCGTGCGCGGCGCGGGCACGATGCTCGTCGACTCGCGCGGCCGGCGCACGTTCGATGCGGTTTCGTCGATTTGGACGACCATTCACGGCCACGGTCATCCGGCGATCGTCGAACGGATCGCACGCCAAGCGGAGCGGCTCGATCACGCCACGTTATTGGGCGCGACGAACGACGTTGCCGAGGAATTAGCCGCGCGCCTCGCCGTGCTGTCGGGCCTCGGCCACGTCTTTTTTTCGAGCGACGGCGCAAGCGCGATCGAAGTCGCGCTGAAGATGGCGGTGCAGTACTGGCAGAATGTCGGCCAGCCGCAGCGCACGCGCTTTATCCGGCTCGTCGATTCGTATCACGGGGATACGGTGGCTGCCATGAGCGTTTCCGATATCGCCATTTTTAAAGCGCGCTTCGGAGCGTTGACGTTCACCTCGCTCCCATACGGCGAAACGCGGGCGGAACTCGACGCTCCCGATGTCGCAGCGATTATTATTGAACCAACGGTGCAAGCGGCGGCCGGCATGCGGATTGTTTCCGACGACGTGTACGCCGGATTCGCGTCGCGCTCGACCCTCTTGATCGTCGATGAGATCGCGACCGGTTTTGGCCGCACGGGAACGATGTTCGCATGTGAGCGACTTGGGCTTATGCCGGACATACTTTGCCTCGGCAAAGGCCTGACGGGTGGGACTCTCGCGTTGTCCGCGACGCTTGCAACCGATCGCATTTATGACGCTTTTCTCGGCGAGCACGCCGAACTGCGGCATTTCTTTCACGGGCACTCGTATGCGGGCAATCCGATTGCGTGCGCGGCTGCGCTAGCGTCGCTCGATCTGTTTGAGAGGGAAAGCACGCTTGCGCGGACGGGCGAGCGGGCGCGCGAACTTGCTCCGGCCTTGGCGAAACTGGGCGAGCATCCACGTGTACGCATGGTTCGTCAAGCCGGGTTGATGTGCGGCATCGAACTCGATGCGACCGGGATCGATGCGCGAGAAGCGCTCACGCCGGCCTGGCGCGTCGCCGAAGAACTCTACGATCGCGGTTTTTTTACGCGCCCGATCGGTGACGTCATTCAACTGGTTCCGCCGTTATCGAGTACGCGCGCCGAACTGAATGCGTTTTGCAGCGCTCTCGGCGAGATTCTCGACGCATGAGTTACCTGGACCGCATTAGAGCAACGCTTGAGCGCATTCGCGCGGCCGACCGTTATCGAACCGTTGACACGGGACCGCGGCTCGCGATCGATTTTTCGAGCAACGACTATCTCGGACTCGCTGCCGATCCGCGCGTTATCGGCGCGCTGCGGCAAGCCGGCCGCGCGGGTAGTGGAGGATCGCGCTTACTGGGCGGTCATCACCGCGAGCACGCGCTGCTGGAAGAAGAACTTGCCGCGTGGCTAGGCCGGGAGCGCGCGCTCGTATTCAGTTCGGGTTATCTATCGGCCGCCGGTGCGATCGGGGTACTATCGACGGCCGCGCGCGTGGCATATTCCGATCGCCTCAATCATGCATCACTGATCGATGCACTGGCGACGTCAAAAATCGATCGGCTCGTCTATCCCCACAAGAAACTGCCGGCGAAAGATCAGCGGCGCGGATCGGCGCTCATCGTCACGGAGTCGATTTTCAGCATGGACGGTGATGCCGTTAATCTAGCGGCAATCGTGCGCGACTTAACCGGCGACGACGTGCTGCTGGTGGACGAAGCGCATGCCCTCGGCGTCGCCGGTCCGCGCGGGGCGGGCCTAGCCGCCGGTATTCTGGACGAGCGTATCGTCATATTGGGCACCCTTTCAAAGTCGCTGGGCTCGCAGGGCGGATTCGTTGCCGGTCCGGCTGCGCTGATCGAGCTGCTGATAAACGCGGCACGTTCGTTTATCTTCGACACGGCGTTGGCTCCGGCGCTTGCCGCGGCCGCCCGCGCTGCGCTCAAGGTGACGATCGAAGGCGATGCGCTTCGCGCCTCGCTTCATGCGAATGTGGCGCGCTTGCAGTCAGGTCTACGCGAGCGCGGCTACGAAGCCGGCGATCATCGGTCCGCGATCGTTCCGGTCGTGCTGGGTGAAGAACGCGCAGCGCTCGACGCAGCGCAGCACCTACGGGCAGCCGGCATCACGGCACCCGCAATTCGGCCGCCGACGGTTCCGGCCGGAACTTCGCGCTTACGCTTTAGCGTTCGTGCGAATCATACGCCGGCGGATATCGACGCTTTGCTCGAGGCCATGGCATGCATCGCTATTTCGTAACCGGCACCGATACCGACGTCGGAAAAACGCGCGTTACGGCCGCGCTCGCGCTAGCAATGCGACAATGCGACGAGCTGTCGACGATCGTAAAGCTCGCGCAGACCGGCGTCGATTCCGACGAACCGGGTGACGCAGCACGCGCGCACGAGCTAAGTGGATGTCCCGCGGTTGAATTCGCGCGCTTCATTGCGGCCGCCGACCCGTGGTCGGCCGCGCTTGCCCAAGGCAGTCCGCTGCTCACGGCGGAGACGCTTGTAGCGCGGCTCAACGAGTATCCATCGATGGTCGTCGAAGGCGCCGGCGGACTCGCCGTTCCACTTAACGCTACCCAAACGATGGCGACCGTTGCAAAAGAAGCAGAGCTAACGGTCGTGCTCGCGATCGGCTTGCGTTTGGGTTGCATCAATCATGCAACATTGACGTTATCATTGTGCGAGCGGCTCGGCATCCCGGTCGCCGGCTGCGTTCTCGTCGAGCGCTGGGCGCGGATGCCGCAATCGTATCTCGCGGATGTGCGACGGGCGCTTGGGGCGAATTTGACCGAGTTGGCGTTCGTGCCGTTCGATCCGGATGAGCGGCGCAGTGTCACCGAAGCAGCACATCAGTTTGTCCCGTTCGTTCAAGGAGACCCCATATGCGACCGCTCGTGACCGCGCGCAAGCGGCTCTTGGAAGACAAGCTTCCGGCCGACCGCGAATTACTCGAAGAGCTGTCGCGCCTGCCCGGCGAAGATGTCGGTGCACTACTGGCGCTCGCGGATGAGGTTCGAACCACGTTTTGCGGCAACGCCGCGTTCGTCGAAGTTCTGTACAACGCGAAGCGCGGCGGGTGCTCGGAAGACTGCAATTTCTGCTCGCAGAGCGCGCGATTTGCAACCGGCGTCGAGCCGGAGAAACTGAGCGAGGTTCAAGGCTTTGTCGATGCCGCGCGAGATGCGCACGCGCGCGGCGCGGGCGAATTCTGCATCGTCGTTGCTGTGCGCGGCCCGTCGCAGCGTCTACTTGACCGTGTGATCGAGGCCGTCGGCATTATCAAGAATGAACTGCCCTTGCATATCGCGGTGTCGCTCGGGATCCTCACCGACGATCATCTTCAGGCGCTGGCCAAATCCGGTGTCGATAAAGTTAACCACAATCTCGAATCATCGCGTCGTTTTTTCCCTAGCGTGTGCACCACCCACACGTTCGACGAACGCTGGGATACGTGCCTCGGCGTAAAACGCGCGGGCTTGGAGCTCTGCTGCGGCGGCATCATCGGCATGGGCGAAACGATGGACGACCGCATTGACTTCCTCACGACGCTCCAGCAACTCGAGCCGCAAGAAGTTCCGATCAATTTCCTCAACCCGCGCCCGGGCACGCCGATGGGTGACCGCTCGGTCATCAATCCGCTCGAAGCGTTACGCTTCGTCGCGATGGCGCGCCTTGCACTCCCGCGTGCCCTCATTCGTTTTGCCGGCGGTCGCGAAATCACACTGCAAGGTTTGCAAGACCTCGGCATGCGCAGCGGCGCGAGCGGTCTGGTACTCGGAAGTTACCTGACCACCGGCGGCCGCAGCGATGAAGAAGATTTCGCCATGCTCGATCGGTTGGGCTTCGAGGTCATGGCGTAGCTCCTTGTGCTAGGCCAATGCTGATAAGTAGCTGATAATATCTTGACGCGTCAGTACGCCGACGGGCTCGCCGCCTTCGGTGACGACGATTGCGGGATTTGCAAGTGTCAGCAATTTGTACGCTTGATCGACGTCGACCGAGCCTTCAAGTATCGGGAACGGCCGGCCCATAACTTCGCCGACCGGTTTATGCATGATATCGGCGTGATCGAAAACGGCTTGCATCACGGCCACATCGTTGATCGCGCCGACGACTTCGTTGCCGCGCACGACCGGCAGCTGCGATATTTCAAATTCGCGCAGCTTCTCGAGCGCTTCTTTAACGACAGCGTCTTCGGTAACCGTGATAAGCATGGGACGCGGGGTCTTCGAACGCAGCACGTCGGCGACGGTTTCCTTGCGCCGGTCATCGGCGAGAAAGCCGTTGGCCGTCATCCACTCGTCGTTGAAAATCTTGGACATGTAGCCGCGGCCGGAGTCCGGCATAACGACAACGAGAACCGCATCGGCCGGCAAGTCTTTGGCGACGCGCGCCGCAGCGGCAACCGCGGTGCCAGATGAGCCGCCGACGAGCAAACCCTCCTCGCGCGCAACGCGGCGCGCCATGAGGAAGCTTTCCTTATCGGTAATGCGCAGAATTTTGTCGATCACGCGCATGTCGACGGTTTGCGGAAGATAGCTCATGCCGATGCCTTCGACCTTATACGATTTCGGTGTGTCGCCGGAGTACACCGAACCCTCGGGATCGGCGCCGACGACGTAAATCTTGGGATTTTGCTCTTTGAGAAAGCGCGCCGTACCGGAGATCGTGCCTCCCGTTCCCATGCCGCTTACGAAATGCGTGACCGTGCCGGCCGTCTGCTCCCAAATCTCGGGGCCGGTCGTACGGTAGTGCGCGTCGGGGTTGTTCGCGTTGTGCCACTGATCGGGCTGGAAGGCGCCGGCGATCTCGGCGGTCAGCCGGTTCGCGACGCTGTAGTACGATTCGGGCGATTCGTTCGGCACGGCGGTCGGCGTCACAACGACTTCGGCGCCGTATGCCTTGAGCAAGTCGATTTTCTCTTTGGACATCTTGTCGGGCATGACGAGGATGCAGCGGTAGCCGCGGATCGCAGCGGCCATGGCAAGGCCCGTCCCGGTGTTGCCGCTCGTCGCCTCGATGATCGTCGCGCCCGGCTTGAGAACACCGCGCGCTTCGGCGTCGCGAATCATCTCGACCGCCGGGCGGTCTTTCACGCTGCCGCCCGGATTGACATATTCGACTTTCGCAAGGACTAGGCACGGTGCGCCGTCCATCACCTTGTTCAGGCGCACGAGGGGCGTGCGTCCGACGGCTTCAAGAGCGTCCTGGAAATAGGCCGGTTTTGTGCTCTTTTGGGCAGTCGTCATTGCCATAACGTTTCGCGCTTCCGCAACGACGGGAATGCTGCCTGCGTGACCGCAACAGAACCTCGTATCGAATTTCTCCCGTGAGGAAGAAAGTGGGAAGCTACCTCGGCTTTACTCGAATGGCAGCAGCCGCATGTTTTCTCGCGCTCGTTTTCTTGCCCGCTCGCGGTTTGGCCCAAACCGACCACAGCCCGTGCTACGACCCAAAGGCGTCGGCGGATGCAACAATTACCTCATGCAGCGAGTTACTGAGCAGCGGATCGCTATCTGCTACGAATAGGCCGATCGCATATTACGATCGCGGTATCGGCTACGAGGCGAAGGGGCAAATAGACCTTGCGTTCGCCGATTATACGGCTGCGTTGAGTCTCAACCCGAACTATTTTGAGGCCTTCAACAATCGCGGCCATATGTATCGCCTGAAGGGTCAAGACGACCTCGCGATCGCCGACTATAATGCGGCGCTGCGGATCGATCCGAGCTACATCCGAGCACGCAATAATCGCGGCTATGCGCTTTTCGATATGGGGCGGTTCAACGATGCGGCGTCCGATTTTGGGCGCGCCGTAGACTTGCAGCCATCCAGCGCATATGCGGTCTTGTGGCTGCACGCTGCACTGCGTCGTTCCGGTGTCGCTGATCCGGATCTCGCAAAGCGCAGCGCAGCCCTCAGCACGACGTGGCCGTCGCCGATCGTCGCGATCTTTCTAAACCAAAAGACTCCGGAGCCGGTGCTCTCCGCTGCGCAGGAGTGCGAGGGCACGTTTTTCGCCGCCGAAGCGCAATTGTGGGATGATGAGATCGCGCACGCTCGGTCGTTGTTCACGCATCTCATCTCTACATGCCCGCGCTCGGAAGCCGAGTACATCGCCGCAGCGCAAGCAGAGCTTACCCGCTTACCGAAGTGATTCATGGCCAGGGCCGGTGCCGGTACCCGGATTCACATATTCGACCTTCGCAAGGGGCAGTCGGCAACTACGGGAATGCTGCCTGCGTCATAGGAACAGAAGCTTGTAACGAATCTCCTGGAGGAAGAAGTGGCTACCGATTTCCGAAGCGGCCGTGAATTTCCACGCCGCGGGCGCGACGATATTGACGGGTTTCTCTGGCTTGCGCGCGTGTTCGACAAGGCCCGCGCTGCGCGGAACGGGACCATTCACGATTACATTTATCCGTGTCCCATGGACCGGGGTGTCTTCGACCGTTGGGGGATCACTTCGCGGGTCTTTGATGCGGCGCTCGAGAGCTGTACCACGGATGCCGAAGTTGCCGCCTGGCTCAAGGCGCGCGTGGCGAACGACCGGCGCGAGGAAGCGAACCGCTGGCTCGTCGAGGAGAAAATCGCGAACCTCGACCGTCAAGATGCAGAAGAGGGCGTCGTCCTGACATGAGACGCGGTCTCGCGCTCGCCGTCTTTGCAGCCATGCTGACGGGTTGCGGCCTAGCGCCGGTTGCGCCGTCGCAGAATTATGCGACGGTCACCGGCCGCGTTCTCGACGCGGCGACGAACAATCCCGTAGCCGGTGCCATCATCACGGTTTCGACAGTGCTCACCGCAACGTCCGCAACCGACGGCTCGTACCGAATCGGGAATGTACCGATTGGACAAAATGAAGTCCAAGTTCAACCACCGGCGGGTTATGTCGCGCAACAGTCGCAGTACCCGATCGCGCCGCAGCCTGGTGAAACCGTCACGGTGAACATCCTTCTGAACAAAACGCCATAGTACCGAAACCGCGCGTGATCATCGCGCCGGATAAATTCAAAGGCAGTTGCGATGCGGGCGGCGTCGCCGACGCCCTGTGCGCGGGTTTGCGCGACGTCTGGGGCGCTGCGGCCGAATACGTGCTCGTACCGATGGCCGACGGCGGCGACGGCACCGTGCAAGCATTTCTTGCAACCGGTGCGGTTGCGCGCCGGGTAATGGTGCGTGGCCCGCTGGGAGATCCCGTCACGGCGACGTACGCACGCGACGGCGACACGGCGATTATCGAGATGGCATCGGCTTCCGGCTTGGCGCTACTGGGTGAGCGCCGCGACGCGCGCGCGGCAACGACGTTCGGCACGGGCCAACTCTTGCGCGACGCGATCGACGGCGGCGCGAAAAGCATCGTGCTCGGTATCGGCGGCAGCGCAACGACCGACGGCGGCGCGGGCGCGCTTGCGGCGCTCGGTGTCCGCTTTCTCGATGCGGGCGGTTCGCCGCTTGCGCCCGACCCGCAGGCGCTCGCCAAACTTGCACGGATCGATGCATCCCGACTTGATTCGCGACTTCGTTCGATTCCAATTGCTATCGCCTGCGACGTCGATAATCCGTTACTCGGACGCGACGGCGCGGCCGCGGTCTACGGGCCGCAAAAGGGCGCGCACGACGCGGACGTTGTTTTTCTGGACGGCGTGCTGGCGCGCATGGCGGATCTCGCTACGGGTGTGGCGGGCAACGATCTGCGCCATCTGCCGGGTGCGGGCGCCGCCGGCGGTCTTGGGTGGGGACTCGCGACGTTTGCCGGCGCTCGGCTTGCCACGGGCTTCGACCTGATCGCGCGACAGCGGGGGTTGTCGGCTGCGCTCGCCGGTGCGACCTTGTGCGTTACGGGCGAAGGCCGGATCGACGAGCAAACGCTGCACGGAAAAGTTGTGGCCGGCGTTGCCGGTCTTGCAGCGCCGCTCGGCCTCGCTGCGATCGCGTTCTGCGGGAGCATCGAGCACGCAGCGGAAGAAGCGCTCGCGCAGCGCGGCGTCGCCTGCGTGCCGATTGTCGATGCGCCGATGACGCTGGCGCAAGCGATGCATAACGCGCCGGCACTGCTGCGTTCGGCCGCCGCGCGTTTCGCGCGCGTTTGGCCGCTGCCCTAACTCGTTTGCGGTGCGCGGAACTTCACGTAGGATGCGCGTTCGGCAATCGCTTCGTCGATGATACCGACGACGACGGCGGCCAGCTTTTCGGAGTCGTGCCGCACGTTCTGTTGTTCGCTAATCACGCCGGCTCGGACCGCTCGCACGCCGAGCTTTTCGATTGCGTCGACGTCCGCGATGACCGGAAGCTGACCCTCTTCGGCATACACATCGCGCAGTTTCTTCGGCAATTCGTCGTTGACGACGACGACATCGCAAACGCGGGCACCGGCGTGGTCGAGTAGCGTCTTGACGTGCTGTGATGCGGTGAAGGCATCGGTTTCGCCGGGCTGCGTCATCACGTTGCAGACGTAGATCTTGACGGCGTTCGACGTCTCGACTTCGCGCGCGATGCGGTCGACGAGCAAGTTCGGCATGATCGAAGTATAGAGCGAGCCGGGTCCGAGCACGACGGCATCGGCATCACGAATTGCAGCGATGACTTCTTCGAGTGGCGCGGCGTACGGTGGATCTAAAAACACGTTTGCGATCGGCTGGGTCGAAAGCGAGATGTTCGATTCGCCTTCGATGATGGTGCCGTCGCTGAGCGTGGCACACAGCCGGTTAACGGCCAGCGTGGAGGGGAGCACGCGGCCCTTGATGTTGAGAACGCGGCTCGACACCTTTACGGCCTCGTCGAAGTTGCCGGTCACGCCCGTCATAGCGGCTAAGAACAGGTTCCCGAACGAATGCCCGCTCAATCCTTTGCCTTCGTTAAAGCGATAGCGAAAGAGGTCCGTGACGAGCGCTTCATCGTCGGCGAGTGCAACGAGGCAGTTCCGCACGTCGCCCGGCGGCAACACCCCGAGTTCTTTTTGCAAGCGTCCGGAACTGCCGCCGTCGTCACTGACGGTAACCACGGCCGTCAGGTTTGTCGTGTGCCGCTTGAGTCCGCGCAAGAGTGTAGCAAGGCCCGTGCCGCCGCCGATCGTGACGACTTTGTAGCCGCGCTTGAGGCGGCCTTCGAGCAGCGCATCGATCATGCCGTCCTTACCGTATGGCGTAACTGCCGTAACGATGGAGTTGAGCCAACGCCAGATGCCCAGCGCAATCAGGAGCACGCCGAGCACTAAGAAAATGTACGATAAGTAACCGACCGGCATGAAATCATCGAACAACTGATCGACGAACTCATTAACTTGAAAATCAGTGCCTTCCGCGGTGAGCCAGCGCGATGCGCCGTTGACGAAAATAATCGTGCCGAGTGCCGCGACGATGAGCCAACGCTTGACGCCGAGGCCCGGCAAGAGCCAGCGCATAAGGCTAAAGGGGCGTTTCATCGCGCGAGATCCCGTTCTTCGACCGACACGCCGGTCTCGCTCTGCGCATGCAGATGACGTTCCAAGCGATGTGCAAGATAGACGGATCGATGACGTCCGCCCGTGCAACCGATACCGATCGTCAACTGCGACTTGCCTTCGCTGCGATAGCGCGGCAATAAGAAGTCGATCATGGCAAAAAGATGCTTGAGGAATTCCTCGGTATCGGGCAGTGCTTCCAAGAACTGCGCGACGGACAAGTCGTTACCGGTGAGCGGTTTGAGTTCGGCAACGTAGTTGGGGTTGGGCAGAAAGCGCACGTCGAAGACGAGGTCACAGTCCAGCGGCACACCGTACTTAAAGCCGAAGGCAATGATCCCAAGCTCGAGCCGGTTCGCGCCGGCCGCAAACGTTGACTCGATGAGCGCCTTGAGCATGCCGTGCGTCATGAGCGAGGTGTCCCAAATGTGGTCTGCACGCTCGCGCAATGGCGCAAGCGCCGCACGCTCGGCGGCGATCGCGTCGGTGAGATGCGCGACACCTTCGCGAAACGGGTGACGGCGGCGCGTCTCGCTGTAGCGTCGCACCAGCGTCTCGGTGTCGGCGTCGAGAAAGAGCAGCTCGGGCTTCTCGCCGCTCGCGCCGAGCGCTTCGATCGACGCGAGCGCATCACCGAATGGACCAAGCGTGCGCACGTCGAGCGATACGGCGGCGCGGTCGATCTGCGCCCGCTCCACGAGTGCGACAAATTGCGCCGACAGCACCGGCGGAAGATTATCCAGGCACGCAAAGCCGAGATCTTCAAACGATTTCATTGCCTGGCTCTTGCCTGCACCCGAAAGCCCCGTTACGATGACAAGACGCCGCATTATGAAGCTCTTTTCTCCCGAAAAAGCAAACGCCCTCATTCCGGTCCTCTCGCCGATCCTCGACGAGCTGTGGGACAAGCGGCGCGAGCTTGCCATCAAGCTGCTCGAAGCCGATCCCGCCGTGCGCGGCGATCGCGCAGAGCGCACGCCCGACCGGCGCCACGGCCGCCGCTTCACCGAACTCAAAGCCGAGGTCGTGAAACTGATCAACCGGCTTGAGGCGCATGGCTGCGTCGTGAAAGACTTGGATCTGGGCCTTTTGGACTTCCCCGCGTTGCGGGAAGGGCGGCCGGTCTACCTCTGCTGGAAGGCCGGCGAAGCGACGCTGAGCCACTGGCACGGCACCGACGAAGGCTTCACCGACCGCAAACCGCTCGAGGTCTGAAACGCAAAGGGGCGACGCTTGCGCGTCGCCCCTTGCGCGTGCGTGGAGTCGAGTTAGGCGTTCGCGGTCGCCGGTTCGACGCGAATGAAGTCCTCGGCGAGCCCTTGTAGGCGCACCTCGCCGAATTCGACGATGTAGGCGCCGGCGGCAATCTCGGCGACTTTGCCGGTTTCGGGGACAGTCGCAAGCTGCGGAATCTTCGCGCGGATTTCGTCGGGCAAGCGAACGAGATCGCCGACATCGAGCGATGGTTGATCGAACAGCTTTTCAAGTTCAGCCATGAGCATATCGAGCGGAATGCCGTAACTCTCGCTGACTTGTTCGACCGTTTCCGTTTCGCTGATCGAGCAATTCGAGCAGCCGCCCAGATGAAACTTCGCGAACACGCGGCGCGCGCCGGCGTGCGTTTTGAACGCTTGCTCGACCGTCAGGTCTTTATTGAAATGAGCCACAATATCTCCGTAGGCGACACCCTAGCAGGTGTATTCTTCCGTAATAACGCGGTCAAGGCCCCCGGCGGTTGCGTGAGTGCGGCGATTTGCGCCCCCCATTGCCGCAGATATGCGGCGATATATGTTATACTATCGCCGCAATGTCGCGGCAATTCATCTGGGAACAGGCCGACTGGCCGAACCTTCGCATCGAGGCCGGCTTACTCGCGGGCGTCCTTTCCGATGTTACTTTTGCTCAAGGCGAGATAGCGGGCGCACTGCGAACACTCGGCGAGGCCGATCGCAAGGGGATCGCGCTCGATACGCTCGCGGACACCGCGATCGAGACATCACAAATTGAAGGCGAGCATCTATCGTCCGACGGCGTCCGCGCATCGCTCGCGCGCCGGCTGGCGCTCGGCGTGAACGCGCTCGGGAAGGGCGATCCGCGCGCCGACGGCATCGTTGCGATGACGGTCGATGCGCAACAAAATGCCGATGCGCCGTTGACGAAAGAACGGCTCTTTCGCTGGCACGCCGATCTCTTCGCGAATGCTCCGCGGTCGCTTACGGTGGGTGAATGGCGTACATTGCGCGACGACCCGATGCAAGTCGTTTCAGGTCCGGTAAGCGCGCGTGTCGTGCATTTCGAGGCGCCGCCGGCGAAACGACTCGCACGCGAAATGGATGCTTTTCTTACCTGGTTTGAACGCCCGTCCGATCTTTCGCCGCTCGCGCACGCCGCCGCGGCGCATCTGCGTTTCTTGACGATTCATCCATTCTCGGATGGAAACGGACGCATTGCGCGTGCTATCGCCGATCTTCGCATTGCGCGCGCGTACCGGAGCGAAGTACCATATGTCGTCCTGTCGCGCCAGATTCGCAAAGAACGCGCGGAATACTATAGCGCGATAGAACGTGCGCAACGCGGCGACGTGGACGTAACGCTCTGGGTCGAATGGTTCATCGACTGTTACCGTCGCGCGGCGGGCGACACATTGCGGTCGCTCGACGACCTCATGCGCGCCGGCCGGTTTTGGCGCGATCATCGCGACATTGCAATAAACGCGCGGCAGCGCGCGGTTCTTGAGCGCTACCTCGCCGGCGAGTTCGAAGGGTGGCTCAACTCGCGCAAGTACGCAGTAATTGCAAAGACGTCGGCGGACACGGCGCAGCGTGATCTCGCCGACCTTTTGGAAAAGCATATCGTTTTTCCGAACGACGGGAAAGCCCGAAGGACGAGCTACCGCCTCAGCGAGGACTTCGATCCGCATCGCGGGTGACGCCGACGTTAAGCGCGGAGTACGCTTATAAGCCGGATTCTGTCCCGCGCAAGCGCGGTGGTCATCATCTCTCTGGGCCGCGCGTTGCCGGACGGCTCGGTGCGATGTGGCTCGTTCGGCCGGGCCGGCCGCCGCCCGAAGGCGGTTATCAAGCGATCTTGCTTCAGGTGGGGTTTACCCGCGACCGCGTCTCCGCGGACCGCCGTGAGCTCTTACCTCACGATTTCACCCTTACCCCGAACCGGCAAGCCGATCCGGGGCGGTTTGTTTCTGTGGCACTTTCCTTCGAGTCACCCCGACAGGACGTTATCCTGCACCATGCCCAATGAAGCCCGGACTTTCCTCAAAGCGATTCACTTGCGCAAACCGCTCCGCGATGACCCGGCGTACTCCGCCGGCGCATCATACGCGAAACGACGGAGCCGCGCAACCGTCCTAGGCGACGGATTCGGCGAGTAGTGCAGTTGCGTTTAGAGCTGCAGCCAGATCGTCGACCAAATCCTCGACATCTTCGAGGCCGATCGAGAGTCGCAACAGATCCGGCGCGATGCCGAGCTGCGTTTTGCGCTCTGCGGGGACGGTCTTGTGCGGCATTTCCGAAGGGCTACAGATGAGTGACTCGACGCCACCCAGCGAAACGGCGAGGTTGAAGAGGCGCGTGCTGCCGGCGAGCGCCCACGCGCGCTCTTCGCCACCGCGCACGCGGAACGAGACCACGTCGCCGAAGCCGCGCTGCTGGCGGCGGGCGAGTTCGTGCTGCGGATGCGAAGCGAGTCCCGGATAGAAAACCTCCGCGATATCGTCGCGCGTCGTGAGCCAGTTTGCGACGGCAATCGCATTGTGTTCGTGCTGGCGCATACGCAGCGCGAGCGTCTTCGCGCCGCGAATCGTGAGATAGGCGTCCTGCGGCCCGGGCACCGCGCCAACGGCGTTTTGGTGGTGGGCGATCACCTCGAAGAGCGCGGGGTCATCGGTCGAATGCACGACGATGTCGGCGCCGAGTTCAAGCGGATTCGTCGGCGTCTCGACCCACAGGAGTTTGGTATTCGGCTGCAATGCGGAACGAACCGCGCTGGTGTCACTGGTGTCGACGAAGGTCGTCGCGATCCCGTACCGCTCGAGAACGTCGACAAACAGTCGATACGTGCCGCCGTAACAATCGCTTGTCGCGACGATGTGGTCGCCGGTCCGCAAGGTCGCACACGCCCCCATGATCGCGGCCATGCCCGAGGCGAAGGCGGCGCCGAAGCGCGCGCCCTCGAGGTCGGCAAGTTGCCGTTCGAGCGCGATCCGGGTCGGATTGCCCGTGCGTGAGTAGTCGTAGCCCTTGTCGACGCCGACCGCATCCTGCGTGAACGTGGCGGCTTGGTAGACGGGAATGACGGTGGATCCGGTCAGCGCGCAGGGGTCTTGCCCCGCGCGGATAGCGCGGGTGGCGAAGCCATCGCCGGCGCGCTTGCGTGTACTTGTATTCGGGATTGAGTGGCTCGACGGTGTGGTCGGCATGCGCTGCACTCCTGGAAGTGTAGGGAAATAAAAAAGCCCCCGCATCGGCGAGGGCTTCAAATTTGATCCGCGGTTGAACCGCTACGTCAAATGCGAAGACCGCCCACCGCCACTGCGGAAGCCCATCATTCGCATAATCATCGACGCGGCCACAGAATTCATTGGGTCGCGTCATACCTGAAACGGCCGAGCCGCGCAAGTGCGCGGTTCGAATACTGGTGGAGGCAAGGAGACTCGAACTCCTGACCCCTTGCATGCCATGCAAGTGCTCTACCAACTGAGCTATGCCCCCAGGCGACCGACGAGCGTTCCGGGCGGCGCGCACCAAGTCCTGGGGTTAGAAGTAGTTTAGCTCGAGCTTAACCGACGATTCGATTGGCTTGCAGGCGCTTCGTCCGGCATAATAGGTCGATTGCTTCGCGACACGTAGCGCGTCTGCGTCGAGCAAATCAATGCCGGAGGTTTCCACGACTTCGGCTGCCGATACGGCGCCGTCGGCGCCGACGGTTATGTCGACCGTTACCGAACCCGTGCGTTTACCGCGTTTGGCAGAGTTCTTGGCAGCCGGTGGCGCGAGGTCTTTAATGAGTGCGGCGCTTTCAGCGCAATCGGGTGTGGCGGGCTCCACTTTCTTTTCGCCGCCGTCAAACGGCGTCTTGAGAATCACAAAGCCTGAATATGCGACACAGTTTTTGCGCGCCGCGTGATAGGTAGATTTGTTTGCCGCTTCGTCGGCGGCGTCATCGAGTCGCTCATTTTGCGACGTGCGATAGACACTTGTTGAAGCGATCGATCCGTCCGCGTTCAACTCGACGAGGGTGTATGTCTCGGCGCTGATCTTTTCCACTCCGTCCGGTAATGACGGTGATACCGCTTTGTCGACGGCGGCAGCGCGATCGATACAGCCGGACGGCTTTGGGCGCGCGGTCTTCGCGGGCTTGGGCTTGGTCGTTGCTTTCGGCGTGGGCTTTGCGGAAGCCGCGGGTGCGGGCGATGCCGCCGGCGCCGCAACGGCAGGAAGCATGCTCGAGCAAACGAGCACGCATACACAAAGCAAGCGTCGGAATGTCGGGCCCATGGCGCGCTTCACTCACTGAGTATACACTACAGCCCCTCTTGGTCGGTAAAGCGGCACATCAAAGTTTCATCTGGTTTTGCAAAGTTTTAACCCGCCCTGAGCCGATAGTAATGGAACAGCGTTTTTATTTATAGAGATATTCATGTTCGTTAAAACCGCATTAACACTAGCCGCCACGGTTGTTCTGCTTTGTGAACCGGCCTTTGCGCAGAGCGCGTCCGAGCATTTCGGCCGCGCGAAGATGAATGCCGCGGAAATTGCTTCCACCATTGCGGCGATGGATCAACGCATCACCGGCGACTCGACCAAAATACCGACCATCTTCGGCCCACTTTCGTTCGTCGAAGACGCATTATACGACTTCGGCAAGAAGTATCCGGACGATTCGGCCGTGCCGCGCGACCTGTTCGCCCTTGAATCGTTATATTTGAAACTACCGCCGGACCAAGGCGGGACATTTGCAAAGCAAATCGCCGGCTGGCTACACAAAGACTACGCGAAGTCGACCTATGCAGCGCGCGGCCACGAGGCACTCGACAAGACGTCGCCCGCCACCGGCGACACGGTCGCCGGAACGGCCGCGCCGGACGCAGAACCTACGCCGAGTCCCGCAAGCGCGGGACCGCCGGTAACCACAGTACCGAGTAAACCGAAGGATTGGTGAACGCTATGCGTCTCGTTTCGAAAGATATCGTCACGCCGGTCTTGATCGCAGCGCTCGCATTTGGCCCTTTGAGCGCCGCGCCGGCCCGGGCAAGCGCCCCGCTGCGCGCGCTAGAGTACGCCGTGAGCGAGCGTGTCGATGGGCACCGCGTCGCCGGAACCGTTGCCGTTGCGATTACGAGCATCAACGACGATCGCGGATTTGCCGTCAACGTGCGCGAGGCAATCGGCGACGAAGAAACTGCCGTGGAAGCAAACGTCGATCGGCATGGCGCAATTACGATGCGCCGCGGCGACCGGGTTACACGCGAAGAGCAAGCCGTCTTGTATTTTCTTGCGCTCGGCTCGGAGAACTTGACGGGCATGGACAAGGGCGATGAGTGGCGTGCGGACGGCGCTGTTCCCGAAGGGCGCCAAGAAACGCATTATACGGTGCTGCGTTCGCTCTCCAACGGCCGCATCGATCTGGGCATCACACGCGCCATCTGGATGAACAACGGCGATACGTCAAGCTGGCGTGGACGAGTCGTTTACGATTACCAAGCGATCATGCCGGTGTCGATCTCGCTCAACGGTCGCCTCCGCTCGCATACCGAGGACGTGCTACGCACCAGCGATGTCACATTCGAGATGCAGCTGAAGTCGGACACGTTCCAAAAAGGTGGTTAGCTGCAAGCACTAAGCCGGAGCAATCGGCGCCGCCGGAACGTCGGCAATTGGTGCCGGGGCGTTGTCAACTGGTGCCGGGGCGTCGTCAGCGTCCGAGTCGATGTCCGGGTCCCCTGCTCCGACGAGATCAAGTTCCGGGTCGCGACCGTGAACGGTCCAATTTGATTGCGCGAGCACGCTATTGTCGCGCGTGTCGATGAGCCGGCCGCGAAAGTTCAACGTAACTTCCTGAACTTCAGCCTCGTCGTCACTTGGATCGAATCCGGGAGCATCGACTCCACGATAAATCGGTCCGGTGGCCTGGTTTGCAACGGCGCCTGCATAGTAGCCATCGCCGACTTTATGCGCGTTCGCTCGATGACCATAATTTTCGCCCTCGGCATCGGCGTCTTCAATAAGATTGGCGCTAAGCTGCGCGCCGCCGATTGGCCAATCGGCGGCGACCCCATCAGCAAGAAATGCGCCGGAGAGGTGTTGCCGGTATTCGCCATACTGCTCCACGTCGGCCGCATCCGCTCCGGACGGCGTAAACTTTGCTTCCATCGCGAAATTCGACTGCAGCGCGGTTCCCTTTAACTTCATTTCGATCGGGCCGGCCGGAATCTCGGTGAAGGCGCCGGTAAGTCGCTGTATCGGCGCAGACACATCGATATTTGCAAGACGGTGCGGCGCACATGCCGGCGGCGCGTTCACATGCGGCGCCGCGCTCTTGCGAGTAGGCGCCGAGCTTTGGAAGGTCCGGCGTTCCAGCGGCACGTGCATAAAAGGCCGATCAGCCGCTAGTCTTGCAAACCAAGGGTCTTGCTCCGTTTGAGTTTAGGTGGGCTTAGCCCAAAATAGGCGGTAATTCCCGCATACGCGATGCAGACACTTCGCGCTGCCGCAGGCCAAAAACGACGGAAGGGGGTAGTCGCGCCTCGATGTGCGCATCGAACAGGTGTTTGATTAGAATGCGCGGATTTGATTGCGGATTTAGCGACACGCCCGGGCGATGAGCAACGGCGATACGTCAAGCTGGCGTGGACGAGTCGTTTATGATTACCAAGCGATCATGCCGGTGTCGATTTCGCTCAACGGTCGCCTCCGCTCGCATACCGAGGATGTGCTACGCATAAGTGACGTCACGTTCGAGATGCAGTTGAAGTCGGGCACGTTCCAAAAAGGCTGACGACTCGCAGGCCGTAGGGTGCCAACTCACCTTGTGACGACGCACACGCAGGATGTGGCGTTCGTTTGATGCAGCGCACAATCTGAAGGCGTGATCGCGGGCACCAAACGCACAATACATTAGCATCGAACGCAACTGTTGTCTTAGAATGCGTAGATGATACTTCATCGGGCGATTATTTGCTCGGCGTTCCTTGTTGCAATAACGGCGTGCGCCGGCGGTGGCGGAGCCGGATCGACCGTGCCGACAACCGTTGCGACGGCTGCGCCGATGCCGGCGAGTCAATCGCAATCGGTGACGGTTGGATCGTCGGCGATCTCCGCGAGCCTTCCGAACGTGCAAACCGCCGTGGGCGTCGTTTCGGCAACGGCAGATCTGCCCGCGGCGATGAGCGGCACGTCGCAGGCTTCGATCACATTGCAGGCGGCAAATACGTCGGGGGTCGATCCCGCAGCAACGATGCGGCGCGTTCCCACGAGTATCAACGTCGGCGGCAACGGTAAAGTGAATCCGATCGTGTTCCTGGTCCTTTGGGTGCAGAACGACATAACGTTTCCAACGTTTCCCGGACTGACGTTCACGATTCCAAGTTCGATTATCG
>Ga0302324_100000963_pt1 | contig 71631 bp, 62 predicted proteins | sample Palsa_T0_1_FD_201949 | JGI IMG/M metagenome (GOLD analysis project Ga0302324, IMG submission 201949) | Peat permafrost microbial communities from Stordalen Mire near Abisko, Sweden - Palsa_T0_1 | ecosystem: Environmental > Terrestrial > Soil > Palsa > Peat permafrost | place: Sweden: Abisko...
AGCTCGTTGGGCCACGCGCCGGTCCACAGGTCGGTGACGGCGCCGGCGGTCGCGTTGTCCCACACCAGGGGAGCTGCGGTCGCCTTCGCGCCGAAGCCCGAACCGCTAATGGTGACGGTGGCGCCGTGGTTCAGCGTGCCGCTGACACTCACTGGCAGCGGCGTCGCAAGTGAGGCCTGCATGCCCGCGGCGAATCCGAGCAGAATCGCGCCGACGCCGAAGAGGCTGCGGTTGATCCCGCCTCGCAAAAAGTGCATGTCCATTTTCAATCCCCGTATCAGTCACAGTTCTTTGGGGCGCCACCTTAATTTCATCGGGCGCGAATACAAAGGTCCGCGGGTGTAGGGGATCCGCGACGCTCGGACTAAGCCCCTGTAAGCAGAGGGATTAAATTTTAAAGAAGCGCGCGGGGCGCGTACCGCACGCTAGGAGGCGTGCGCGATGATCTCGTCCGCGAAACGACGCACGCTCTCCTGCTGGCGCGCAAGGTCGGTGGTCCCCGGGTAATAGATCTGCCAGGGCTGCGCGATGATGTGGGTGACGCCTTGCGCCTCGAGACGTCGGTAGCCGGCCGGGTCGAAAACATCCGCGGGCGTGGCCATGACATCGAACGGCAGGTTCGCGCGGCCATACTCGCGCCGGTAGCCGCGGATCTTTTCGATGGTCGCCACGATCTCGGCGGCGGGCTGCCAGTCGGACAGCCAGCCGTCACCCAGGCGCGCGGCGCGCCGGTGCGCGGCGTCCGACATGCCCCCCACCCACAGCGGAATCGGCATGACCGGCTTCGGATTCATCTCGAGGCGGTCAAACTGATAGTACTGGCCCTTGAACTCCACATACTCGCCGGTCCAAAGACGCCGCATCACCTCGATCATCTCGTCACAGCGCTTGCCGCGGTTGGAAAAGTCCCGTCCCAGGATGTCGAATTCATCCCGCGACCAGCCGACGCCGATCGAGGGCGAGATGCGTCCCCCCGAGATGGCTGACAGTGTTGCCAGGGCCTTGGCCACCGAAAAAGGATCGCGCATGGGAAGCACGAACGCATTGGTCGAGAAACGCAGCCGCATCGTCACGGCGGCCATGGCGGCGATCATTACGAACTGGTCCGGGAACTCGGTGAACTCAGGCCAGCGGCGCTTGCCGTCCGGGGTGTAGGGATACGGGGTCTTGGGGGCCTCGGCATTCACTACGTGATCGGACAGGGTGGCCATCGCCCAGCCGGCCTGGTCCGCGGTGACCGCCAGCGGAATGATGTTCGCCGTGGGCGTCATGAAGAGCGACAGCACAAATTTCACGGCAAACTCCTGGCACAGCGACACAGCATGGCAGCCAAAGTAGCCCGGATGGTAGCGCACCGGCAGCAGGCTTAAGACCACCGTTCAGACTACGGTCAACCGCTCCTGGCGCACCTCGCGCTAGGCGCGTTGCTAGGCCACAGATAGAAGTGCAAGCTTTAGGGCCCACTGTGCGCAGTCGGAGTATCGATGCATGACGCGGAATCCTCAAACTCCTGCGACCGTAGTTTCCCCTGGCTCCCGCACAGCGGGCGCCAGGAGGGCGGCCATCAGCGCCAGGGCAGTGTTGGCGGCGGCCGTCCTCGGGCTTGCCGGCGCTGCGCTGAATGTCGATCCTGGCTTCGCGCAGGCACCCGCCACCGCCGCCCCACCCGCGGCGCACGATGGCAGCCACGATTTTGACTTCGAGATCGGTGAGTGGACGACCCATCTCAAGCGCCTGCGCCACCCGCTTTCGGGCTCCTCGGAGTGGGTCGAGTACCAGGGCACGAGCTCCGTGCGCAGCCTCCTGGACGGTCGCGCCAATGTCGTGGAACTCGAGGTGCAGGGCGCAGCGGGACGCATCGAGGGCATGTCGCTGCGCTTGTACGAGCCTCAGGCGCACCAGTGGACGCTTAACTTTGCGAACATCGCCGACGGGCGCCTGACGGTGCCGATGGTCGGGGAATTTCGCGACGGCGTCGGCCGGTTCTATGCCCAGGACGCCCTGAACGGCCGCGCGATCCTGGTACGGTTTGTAATCTCGAGCGCTGCTGAGAAGGCCTGGCGCTTCGAGCAGGCGTTCTCCGATGACGGCGGCAGGACCTGGGAAGTCAATTGGATCGCGACAGACACGCGCCGGTGATCCGCGAGGTTTATCCCGGCTGATCTATCGCGAAGGCGGCGAGCAGGCGCGGTTGTGCGGGTGCGACCTTACAGCCGGCGGCTGAGAAACTCGCGGATGAGCGCTGCGATCTCGGCCGCGTGCGTCTCCAGCGCAAAGTGCGCCGCGCCCTCGAGGATGTGAAGTTCGCAGTTCCTCAGATCCTGCTGATAGGCCCGCGCTCCGGGCACGCCGAAGACGAAATCCCCGGCGCCCCACATCACGAGCGTCGGCGGCTGGTGCTGCCGGAAGTAGGCATGCCACTCCTCGTAGCGGTCGAAATTGCTCGCGTAGTCGGCATGCAGCTCGTACTGGATGTCCTTGTTGCCCGGTCGGTCCATACCCCACTGCGCGTGCTCCCAGGCATCCGGGCTGACGAGGCCCGGATCGGCGACGCCCTCCAGATATTGCCGCCGGGTATAAGGGAGCTCGAACACCGGAACTGCTTTGGCGCGCGCCGCCGGCGAGCGATCCTTCGACAGCGCCAGCAGCCAGTCGTGAATCTCCGCCGTCATGCCCGCCGCGTAGGCGTTGGCGTTCTGCAGCAGCAGTCCCCGCACCCGCTGCGGGCGCCGAGCCGCAAGACGGAACCCCACCGGACCGCCGAAGTCCTGCAGGTAGAGCAGGTAGCGATCAAGCCCGAGTTGATCCGTAAAGGCCTCGATCACCCCGGTGAGGTGATCGAACGTGTACTTGAATTCAGCGACCGCCGGACAGGAGCTGTACCCGAACCCGGGATAGTCGGGGGCCACCAGATGGTAGCGGTCCGCGAGCCGCGGGATCAGGTCGCGGAACATGTGAGAGGAGGTGGGGAAGCCGTGCAGGAGCAGGATGGTGGGTGCCTCCGGCGCACCGGCTTCGCGGTAGAAGAGGCTCAGGCCCTGGACCTCTGCGGTTCTGTAGTGAATCTTGCTCATCAGGCAGGACCTTCGGCGGACGGGGAGCACATCCCCGTGAGCAGTGGACCCCAGGCTCAGCGGATAGGCAAACCGCCCCCGGGCAGCGCGCGCAACAGGGCTCCTCGAGCTGCTTGGCCGCCTGCCAGATCGGCGACTTTCCTTAATGCGGAGCTAACGGCGCGTTCGGCGTCGCACCTCGCGCCCGCGGGCCGCCGAGTTTCCGGTCTGGTTACTTTCAGAGACGATTGGCAACAGTTGGCCGGGGACCCAGGCAGGTTCTTGAATTGTCTTTCAATCCATCCCCTATCTACATGAGGCGAAGTGCTCAGCTCATGCCATACTGATCTACCGATCGCAATGCGGTGCACTGTTGCAGTGGCATCGCGTTCCTCAGGGATGACTCTCGGTTCAGGGGTGTCCGGGTGCTCGATACTCTAAGAAGCGCATTTTTGGGGACCAATAAGGCGCTGAGTCTGCACAAGAGCGTCAGGCTGTCCGAGCCGTGCATTTCCAGCGGTGTCCGGGAGCTGGAACGCCTGTGCCCGAGTGACTCCAAGGACGAGGAGTCGCCGATTTTTCTGCTCTCGGCGGGCTGGCGGTCCGGCTCCACGCTGCTGCAGCGCATGGTCATGTCCAATCCCAAGACCATGATCTGGGGGGAACCCTACAACGAGTGTGGATTGATTCAGGCAATGGCCACTTCGGTGAAGGCATTCCGGGGCGGCTGGCCCTCGAACAGCTTCATCTTCGATGGCTCGGCGCTTGAGAAGCTCAACCATCAGTGGATCGCCAACCTGTTTCCGAAGCCCACCGACTGGCGCGTGGCTCACCGCAGCCTTTTCGACAACCTGCTGCAGTCACCCGCCAGGGATTCCGGTGCGACGCGCTGGGGGATCAAGGAAGTGCGCCTTTCGGCGGAGCATTGCCTGTACCTGCGCTGGCTGTATCCGCGGGCCAAGTTCGTCTTCCTGATCAGGCATCCCCTGGATGCCTATCTGTCCTACTCCCGCTACGGCAGGCACTGGTACTTCACCTTTCCCGACGAACCGGTACTCACGCCCGTCCAGTTCGGCCACCGCTGGCGTCAGCTGGCGGAAGGGTTCCTCAACATGGCAAGCGAGCTGTCCGCGCTCGTGGTCCGGTACGAGGACCTCATTACCAGCGACCTGACGGTTCAGTGCATCGAGCAGTATCTGTCGATCGAGATCGACCCGGCGGTCCTTGGGTTCAAGGTGGGAAGTTCGGGGCGGGTCGGCGAGGCGCACGTAAGCCGCCTCGAGCGCGCGCTGCTGCGTCGCGCGGTCAACCCGGTGGCAACGTCACTGGGCTATTCGTGGGGTTCCCGCGGCTGAGCGGCAGCCCCGACGTTTTCCGGATGAGGCCTCGCATCCCTCAAGGTGGGGCCGGTTCTTGCAACTCACCCGACCTGCGTTGCGCCTGAGGGCGCAGCCGCTCCTTAATATAGTGTCCCGAATGTAGTGTCCTATCTCCTGCGGAGGGCGCCCGGATGCGCGTGCTGCGTTGCCTTTACCTGCTCGTGATGACCGCGACCGCGGCCCTGAGCGCCGCGCCCACGCCCGGCGGCGACCCCGATCCCGGCGAAACGGCCGGCGCGGATTTTCGGGCGCTCGCGGCTTACTACCAGGGGTACTGGCTGTGCGAGGGTCACTTCGCCAACGGCACGCCGATCACCGCGGTGGAGCAATTTGACGCATGGCTCAATGGAACGTGGCTGCACGAGCTGCATGATGACCAGCCGCCATTCCCCTACCACGCCCACTCGGTCTGGGGAGTCACCAAAGCGAGCGGCTTCCTCACGCTCACGATCTATGACAACTTCGGCGGTGTCCGCAGCTTTACCAGCGCAGACTGGAAAGGTGCCTCGATCACGTTCGATGCAACGTCCACCTCCGGGACCGCGGGCAGGCGGGAGCGCTTTATCTACCTGCAACACCCACCGGCCGCCTTCAGTTTCGAATACCAGGTGTCGAGCGATGGCGGGGGCTGGCGCATGGGCGATCATGTGGAGTGCAAAAAGAGGACATGAGTTTCATCTGCGGGCGAGCCCCGGGGGCTTGGCCGTCAGAGCGGGTGCCGCTCAGTTTCCGCTCGCACTGACCTATACTCCTCAGGCAATCAACTCCACACGGGGCCTGTCTGTATGAGCGTCTATCCGGATCCCTGCACCCCTGAGGCTGACACGCTGAGCCGCCGCGGGCTGTTGAAGTCATCCCTCGGTATCGCGGCACTCGGGGCGATGGGCGGACTCACCCTCGCGCTGCCTGGCGTTTCCTTCGCCGCTGCGATGAGCCAGGAGGACCGCGACAAGCTCACGCCCGATGAGGTCATCGATCTGATGAAGCGCGGGAACGAGCGCTTCCGCACGGGCAAGATGCTGCGCCATGACTATCTGGCGCAGAAGCGGGCGAGTGCCGCGGGGCAGTATCCGGCCGCCGTGATCCTGAGCTGCATCGATTCGCGCGCACCGGCTGAAATCATTCTCGACATGGGCATCGGGGACACCTTCAACGCCCGCGTCGCGGGCAACATCGCCAACGATGACATCCTGGGGAGTCTTGAGTTTGCCTGTGCCGCGGCCGGCGCCAAGGTGGTGCTGGTGATGGGACACACCGCCTGCGGCGCCATCAAGGGGGCGATCGACGGTGCCAAGCTCGGTAACCTCACCCAGCTGCTGGACAAGATAAAGCCCGCGGTCCAGGGCACTCAGTACGCGGGGGAGCGCAGCAGCAAGAACTATGAGTTCGTTGACGCGGTGGCCACGACGAACGTGCGGCGGACCATGGAGGACATACGCCATCGCAGTGAGGTGCTGGCGGGCCTCGAGAAAGACGGCAAGATCAAGATTTCAGGCTCGATGTACCACCTGACGGGCGGCCGGGTCGAATTCTTCTCGTAGCCGCGCCCTGAGGGAGTTGCCGCTACGCGGAGGCCGAACCACTGCGCTCCCCGTGCCAGGGCGCCGCCGCGTCGATCTCGCGCCACGCGCCGGGCGCGAGGCCCTGCACACGGACCTCCCCGATGCGCGCCCGCACCAGCCGCAGTGTCGGCAGGCCCACGCGCGCCGTCATGCGCCGCACCTGCCGGTTCTTGCCCTCGCGCAGGGTCAGCTCGAGCCAGGCGGTCGGAATCTTCGCGCGCCAGCGGATCGGCGGGTGGCGCGGCCACAGGTTCCCGGGCTCATCGATCAGGCATGCGCCGGCCGGTTCCGTCGTGAAGTCCCCGAGGTCCAGGCCTGCGCGCAGCGGCGCCAGCGCCGCCTCGGTCGGGGTGCCCTCGACCTGTGCCCAGTAGACCTTGGCGAGCTTGAACCGCGGATTCGCGATGCGGGCCTGCAGCGCACCGTCGTCGGTCAGCAGCAGCAGTCCTTCGCTTTCAGTATCCAGCCGCCCCGCGGGGTAGACGTTGGCGATCCTGAGATAGTCAGCGAGCGTGCGGCGGCCAGGCTCGGGGGTGAACTTGCACAGCACGCCGAAGGGCTTGTTGAAGGCCACCAGCACGCGCGCATCAGCCGAGGAAGCGTTCGATCAGGTCAGGCGGCACGGTCGCGGCCGGGACGGCTGGCGCTCCAGCCGAGCGACGCTGGGGGCCGCTGCTGCGACGCCGCTTTCCCCGCGGGCGCTGTCCGAACCATTCGCGCACGTCGGCATCGAGCCCGATGCCGTGCATGTAGTTATAGAGCGCCCGGCGCAGCCCGCCGCCCAGAAAATCGTGATCCGTACCCACGGGGTCTTCGAACACGATGTCGTTATGGGCAAACGTGACAGCCGGCGGTGGCTTGAGCGTGATGCCGTACCTGCGCGGCTCAAGACCGATGGGTGAGTGCGCGGTCGCCGCGAAGCGATGCCAGTACGCCGACTGGATGCAGCCGGCGGCAAACAGCTGCCGCACGCGCTCGAGCGCGTCGATGGTGTCCTGCAGGGTTTCTGTCGGGAAGCCGTACATCAGGTAGGCGTGCACCATGATCCCGGCGTCGCTGAAGGCGCGCGTCACCTGTGCTACCTGCTCGACGGTCACGCCCTTGCGCATGAGCTTGAGCAGGCGGTCCGAGGCCACCTCGAGGCCGCCGCTCACGGCCACGCAGCCGGATGCGGCGAGGAGGCGACACAGCGCCGGCGTGAAGGTCTTCTCGAAGCGGATGTTTCCCCACCAGGTAATGCTCAGTTTTTCATGGATGAGGCGCTCGGCGAGCGCCCGCATGCCCGCCGGTGGCGCGGCTTCATCCACCAGATGGAAGCCCGTCTCGCCCGTCTCCGCGATCAGCGCCCGGATGCGCTGCATGACGATGTCCTCCCCGGGCCGGTCGTAGCGGCCGATGTAGTCGAGGGAGACGTCGCAGAATGAGCACTTCTTCCAGTAACAGCCGTGCGCCAGCGTGATCTTGTTCCAGCGGCCGTCCGACCAGAAGCGATGCATCGGATTGAGCATTTCCATGAGGGACACGTACTCACCGAGCGCCAGCCCCTCGTAGGTCGGGATGCCGGTGTCGCGTTGCGGGATGTCGTGCTGCGTGGCGTCGCTGCGCAGCACTACCTGCGCGCCCTCGCGCACGTAGGTGCGAAGGAGCGGCGTCGTGCGACCCTGCAGCCGCTGCAGCAGGTTCAGGAGCGGGCGTTCGCCGTCATCGAGCGTCACGTAGTCGAAGTAATCGAAGACGCGCGCGTCTTGCAGCGAGCGCAGCTCCGTGTTCACCCAGCCGCCGCCGAGCACCAGTGTCGTGCCCGGCGCCGCGGCGCGGATCGTGCGCGCCATGCGGAAGGCGCCGTAGACGTTGCCCGGAAACGGCGCGGTGAGGGCGACGACCGCCGGCGGCTGCCTGACCAGATCACGCGTCAGCGCATCGAGCGTGGCATCGACCAGCGTGGGCTCGCCGGTGAGCGCCTGGTGCAGGGCGTCGAAGGAGGCCGCGCTGGCAGCGAGCCGCTCACCGTAGCGCGCCAGCTCGAAGCGCGGGTCAATGCCCAGCCGCCAGACGTCCGCGAGGTCATCGACGTAGAGACTTGCCAGGTAGCGAGCCTGCTCGGTCGTGCCGAGGGAGCCGAAGGCGGACAGCAACTGTCCATCGGGCGCTGCTGCCTCGGGCGTGGGTGCGGCGCTCAGGTGTGAGAAGCGCGGGCCTTCGGGAAGGAAGGCGCGCCCGGCGATGCGCAGTGCGAGGCTCGGATCGCGGCGCTGCAGGAAGCGGATGGCCGGCTCCACGGTTTCGACATAGCGCTCGGCGTGCTTGAGGAAGTGGGCGATGGGCGCGGGCACCGCGGCACGCCTGCCGGCGACCCGCTCGCGCTCGCGCAGCACGTCGGCCACCTTCCGCAGGGCCGGTGCGCTGAAGAGGCGCAGGAACAAAGTGAGGGAGGCATCGGCCTGTGTCAGCTCGAGCTGAAGGTCGTGCGCGTGCAGGCGCAGAAACCCCATCAGGTACGCCGTCGCCGGGTAGGGCGTATTGAGTTGGGTCATCGGCGGTGTGATGAGCAGGACGCGCATGCTGTCAGGGATGGTATCGCAGCCGAGCGGCTCAGGCAGAAGCGCCGCCTGCCGGCGCGCACCGGGGATGGCGCCCCTTCAGGCCGGGGCGTGGTGCGCGATCCAGTGGCGCGCGATGGCAGAGCGCGTGCACAGCCAGACACGTTCGTGACGCTGCATGTGCTCGATGAGCCTGGCGAGGGCGCCGATCCGGCCCGGGCGACCGATGATGCGTCCGTGCAGGCCAATGCTCATCATGCGCGGCTGACCGGCGGCGCCGAGGCGATAGAGCCAGTCGAAGGCGTCGCGGCAGTAGCTGAAGAACTCTTCCCCGGTACCGAAGTCACCGCCGCGCTGCAGGCGGCTGTCGTTGTTGTCGAAGCTGTAGGGGATGATCAGGTGCTGCCGCCCCGCGACCTGCGTCCAGTAGGGCAGCTCGTCGTTGTAGGCATCGCTGTCGTAGAGGAAGCCGCCGCTCTCCACCACCAGCCGCCGCGTGTTCGGGCCGGGACGTCCGGTGTACCAGCCCACCGGTCGCTGGCCGGTCAGGCGCGTGATGATCGCGATGTTGCGCAGCATGTCGGCGCGCTCGGCGTCCTCGGGCACGCACTGGTAGTCGCGCCAGCGCTGTCCGTGGCAGGCGACCTCGAAGCCGCTGCGCGCCATGGCGGCGGCGGCCGCGGGATTGCGCTCGAGCGCCATGCCGACCGCATACACCGTTGCCGGCACGCGGGCGCTGTTGAGCAGTTCCATGATGCGCCAGAAGCCGACGCGGCTGCCGTACTCGAAGTTGGATTCGACGTTCAGATCGCGCGCGCCGGGCAGCGCCGGCACCGCGCCGAGGTCGGTCAGCACCGATTCGGAGTGCGCATCCCCGTGCAGCACGCACGCCTCGCCGCCTTCCTCGTAGTTCAGCACCAGGGAGACCGCAATGCGGGCATCCTCGGGCCAGCGTACCTGCGGCACAGCCGCACCGTAGCCGACCAGGTCGCGCGGGTAATCCCCGCCGCCGCTCATGGCTGCCGCGCGTGCGGGCCGGGGGCGCGCTCGCCCGCCAGCCAGTCGACGTAGGCGTGCAGCGCCTCGCGCGTCGGGCGCGGCCGCCAGCCGGTGTCGGCGCTCAGGCGCGACACGTCGTAGGCGCCCCACATGCCGTCCCTGAGGCTTGGGTCCTGCACGATGTCGGCGCGCTCGGGCGGCACGACCTCGGCGGCGAAGCCGGGCACCTTCTCGGCCACCCAGGTGACGAGCTCGCCGATGCTTGCGGTCGCACCACTGGCCACGTTGTAGGCGCCGTAGCGCAGTCGGGGTGCCTGCAGCAGGCCGACGATGGCACGTGCCACGTCGTCGGCGTGGATGTAGTCCCCGAGCGCATCGAGCGTATTCACCCGCACGCGCCCGGCGCCATCGAGCGCCAGGCGTGCAATGCGATGGGGTACGTGGTGCATGTTGCGGCTCGCCGTGACGCGATCCATCGGCCCGTACACCGAGGAGGGTCGCACGGAGGCGGTCGACAGCCCGAACAGCTCGCCGTAGCGTTCGGTGATGAGCTCGGAGGCGAGCTTGGAGATGCCGTACAGCCGCCGCGGCATGACGTAGCCGTCCTCCGGCAGCGGCTCGCCGGGACGATCCGGACCATGGTGCTTGTAGACGGCGCCGGAGCTCACGTAGATGAACCTGCCGAAGTCCGGCAGGGTGCGCGCGAACTCGAGCATGGCCACCGTGCCCATGACGTTCACGTCGATGATCCGGCCCGGGTTCTCGGCTTCCGGTTCGCGCCGCGCCTCGGCCGCGCCGCCGCGCGCAATGGGCGTGATCGTCGCGCCATGCACAATATGCGTGATGGCATGGCGGGCGAGCGCAGGGCGCCAGGTGTCCGGTTGCCTGACATCGCCGAGGACCACGGTGAGGCGCTTCGCGAAAGAGGCGAAATACTGCTGGGCTGCGGCGTCGGGCGGCGCGGCGTCGAGCACTACCAGGCGGGCACCCGGGTCTGCCGTCAGCCAGTGACGGCCGAGCACGCTCATGACGAATCCGGTCGCCCCCGTGAGCAGGAGCGTGCCGGCGCCCGGCGCGGCAGCGCTACTCACAGCGGAAACTCCGTCAGCAGTCCCAGGAGGGCCCGGGCGCCGACGGCGAAGTCATCCAGCGACATGGCTTCGTCCGCGTTGTGGCTGCCGTTGTGGTTGCGCACGAAGATCATCGCACTTGGAATGCCGACCTTGGTGAACACCGCGGCATCGTGCCCGGCGCCACTGGGCATTTCAAATGGCTGCGCGAGGAGTCCCATGAGCTTGGCTCGCAGGCGACTGTCCATGACCGCGGCCGGCGAGTCGCTGGTCGCACCCAGCTCAAATTGGACGCGGTACTCAGCGCCGATCCGTGCCGCGGCCGCGCGTGCCTCCTGCGCCAGCGCCGCCAGGGTCGCATCCGAGAGGCTGCGCAGGTCGAGGACAAACTGTGTTCTGCCTGCGATCTTGCTCGGCCCGTGCAGGGCGGGGTCGGTGTAGAGCTCGCCGCTGGTTAGCACCAGGTCCGCCCCGGAGCGCTGCTGCTGCAGCCACACCTGCTCCATGTGATGCAGCAGCGCCACGGTCGCGGCGACGGCGTCGTGACGGTAGGGACGGTCGACGGCGCCCGAGTGCGCGTATTCGCCAAGGCACAGCGCGTTGCGAAAGCGCTTGCAGCCACGGATGCCGCTCACCACGGCAGCCGGCAGGCCGCGTGCCACGAGCGTAGGTCCCTGCTCGATGTGCAGCTCGAGGTAGGCGCGGATGCGCGCAGGATCGAGCAGGCGGCGGCGTTCCCGGATGGCCTGCGCATCGAAGCCGCGTTCCAGAAGCGTGGCCTCGAGACTGCGGCCGTTGTCGGAGCGCGTGATCGAGAGGCATTCGGGATCCAGGAGCCCAAAGGCCCCGGCGCTGCCAAGATAAGCGATGTCGAACCAGGCGGATTCCTCGGCGCGGATGGCCATCACCGTCAGGTCAAACTCCGGCACGAAGCGCGCCTGACTCAGGGCCGCCAGAGCGCACACGCCCGCCACGACCCCGGCCGCACCATCGAAATTGCCCCCCTGCGGCACGCTGTCGAGGTGCGAGCCGACGATGACCTTCGGCAGGGCGCGGTCGCGTCCCGGCAGGGTCATCGAGAGGTTGCCGATCGGGTCCACCGCGATCTCAAGTCCCGCCGTCGCGGCCGCCGTACGCACGCGGTCGTGTGCCGCCTGCTCGCCGTCGCCGTAGCTGTCGCGGACGATGCCCCGGCCGCGGCGGGTCGCCTGGCTCAGGGCATCGAACAGCGAGGCCGCCAGGTCAAGATCGGGTTGGATGGCGATGGCCATGGGGATTATTCTCGCAGGGACGGCGCACCAATCAGTTCTCGGGAACCGGTATCCATGTCGAGTCTACTTGCGGGCAAGACGGCTGTCGTTACCGGTGCCAGCTCCGGCATCGGACGCGCGATCGCGGTGATGTTCGCCAGCGAGGGGGCGAGCGTCGTCATCGCGGACCTCACCGAGGCGCCCCTCGAGGGCGGTGATGCGACGCTCGAGCTCATCAGCCGCGCCGGCGGCAGCGCGTTCTTCCAGCGGACCGATGTCGGGCGCTGGGACGATGTCGCCGCGCTCATCCAGGCGACGGTCGAGCGGTTCGGGCGCCTCGACGTGATGGTCAACAATGCCGCGACCTATTCGGGCACGGCCTTGCTCGAGACCGAATCCGAGCAGTGGGAACGCGTGATGCGCGTCAATCTGACGGGGATGTTCAACGGCTGCAAGCGTGCGGTCCAGCAGATGATCGGCCAGGAGCCGCGGGCCGAGGTCAGGGGCCGGCTGATCAACTTAGGCTCCCAGCAGGGGATCGTGAGCTGTCCCGGGGACCTCCCCTACGGGGTGAGCAAGGCGGGCGCGATCTACATCACCCGGCAGATCGCCGTCGATTATGCGAAGGACTACATCGTCTGCAACTGCATCTCGCCCGGGAAGATCGTGACGGGCGCCGGGGGCCTCGCCCAGGACCCGGCACGGCTCGCGTTTCAGCGCCAGCGCACCCCCTGGCCGCGCTTCGGCCGACCGCAGGATGTCGCCAATGCCGCGACCTTCCTCGCGAGCGACCGGGCGAGCTTCATCACCGGCTCGAATCTGGTCATCGACGGAGGCTGGCTGGCCGGCTGACCCCCGGGGCCGTCTGCAACGCCCGGCGCCTCAGCGATTGGCGATCGCGTAGACCTTGCCCTTGTAGGGTGACTTGTCGAGCTGGTCGAGCGCCATCACGTACACCGTCTTCTCGTCCGGGCTGAAGGTCAGGTTCGGCACCCCGGGGGAGGGGAGCTTCAGCGTGCGCAGGAGCTTGCCCGCGGAATCGACCACGAAGATGGTTCCGGCGAGCGGGGCGTGCACGTCGCGCGGATTCTGCCCAATATAAAGGTGTCCCTGCGAGTCGATCTTCACCCCGTCCGGGTAGATGTGGTCGCTGGTATGGGTCAGCTCGTCGAGGTTGAGGAACACCTCGCGGTCCCGCAGGGACCCGTCAGGGGCGACCGTGAAGCGAATCAGGCGATGCTCCTCGGTCTCGATGGCGTAGAGGGTCTTGCCGTCGTTCGAGACAACGATGCCATTGGCGCTGTGGACCTCGCTGGCCTCCTGGCTGATCGTGCCGTTCGCGGCCAGGTAAAAGATCTTGCCGTCGATCTTGGGGCCGGGCGCGCTGCCCGAGCAGGTGAAGTAGATGCCACCGTGGTGGTCCGGGGCAAAGTCATTCGGACCCTTGAAGGTGTTGCCGCGCCGGTCGTGGCGGTAGGGCGGCAGGTCGTGGCCGTCGGCCGAGATGCGCCCGATGGTGCCGCTGTCATAACAGGTCGTCAGGAACTCGCCGTGCGCGGTGGCGATGACCGCCGAGGGGCCGCAACCGGGCTTCGACCAGAACACCGTGTTCCGGGTGCCGTCCCAGGTGGTGACGGAGTTGCGGTCATATTCGACGTAGAAGAGCTTTCCCTGGTGCCAGATCGGCCCTTCGGCAAAATGCGCATCGTCATTCAGGATCGTGATGCCGTCGGCCGCCAGCACGCTCATCGCGCTGGCAAGCAGGAGCAGACCGAAGCAGCGTCTCTTCACGGTGTATCTCCCGAAGGCGGCGGCCATCGTTCAGGCCCGAGCGTAGCCGACGGCGCGCGCCATGTCCGGGCCGACGGTTCTCGCGGCGAGCACAAAATGCCACGTCGCCCAGAAGCCGGTGGGCGCGAGCACCAGCAGCGCCCAGCGCAATGAGGCCGCATCGGCTCCCTGCGCTCCGCCGAACCAGTCACTCAGCAGCCCGACGACCTGCGGCGCCACGATCAGGTTGAACACGTTGCCCACCAGCACCGACCAGGCCGTGAACGTCGAGCGCATGATGCTCGGCGCAAGATTCAGGACCAGCGCCATGCACGGACCGATGAAGAAGTAGATCGCGGGAATGTAGATCCAGAACATCAGGCGTGCCAGCCATAAGGACTCGGTCCAGTAGGCGATGATCGAGGGAATCGTGGCGCAGCCGGTGACCCAGGCGAGCGCCCGCAGGACGCGCCGCGGGTCGACCATGGAGGGGCGGGACATGAGCCACGCCGCACCGGCCGTGGCGGCAATGCCGCCAACCAGGTGGATGTGACCCGTGATGGCCCCGGCCTGGGCGACGTTGAGCCCGTAGGTTCGCAACAGAAACGTGGGAGTCCACCACACAAGTCCCCACCCCCACAGCGAGCACACGCCGCTCGCCATGATGACGTGGAAGGCAGCGCGCTGGCGCCACAGGAAGGCGAGTGCCTCGGAGAAGGAGGCGCTACCGGCGCCCGGTACCGCGTCGAGGCGCCCGCGCGTGGGTTCGCGGATGGTCGCAAAGACGAGCAGGCCGAGCAGCACCCCGGGAACGCCCAGGGCGAGGAACGCGCCGCGCCAGCCATGGGCCTCGGCAACGGCTCCTGCGACGTCGGCGGCGAGCCAGGCGCCGATCGGCGCGCCGAGCGCAAAGACGCTGAGCGCCATGGGACGGCGGGCGGGGGGGAAACAGTCTGAGACGATGGAGGTCGAGGGCGGCGTGGCGCCTGCCTCACCCACGCCCGCGCCAATGCGACTGAAGAGGAACTGCCAGTAGCTGAGGGCTACCCCGCACAGGGCGGTGAAACCCGACCACAGGATGAGCGAGCCGGCGACGATGTTGCGCCGGTTGGAGCGATCGGCGAGCCATGCAATGGGAATCCCGCACGTTACATAGAAAAGCGCGAGGGGAACGCCCGTGAGGAACGCAGCCCCCGTGTCGGTTAAATGCAACTCGAGTCGGATCGGCTCAAAGACAGTAGTGACGACGTAGCGCGCGGCGATATTGAGGGCATACACCAGCGACATCACGATCAGGACGTACCAGCGCTCGATCAGTCCCGCCGCCGGCCCTGGTGTCGCAACGCTGCTGCTGCCCGGACCCGGATCAGCGATCGGCTTCGCCACGGAACGGCTTGTGGGTTCAGGCACTCAGGGGATCGCGATCAGTGCAGACGTGAGGAGGAATCAATTGACCAAAATTACATCGCTGTGTCTAATCAGAATCAGTATGCAATAGTGGTTTTGACCACGCAACGCGCACAAAAGCGCGAATCACAGGCCGAGCAGCGACGATGGCGGTACCTGTCGCTGCGCCAACTCAAGGCCGACGCATTACACGCCGCCCGGGGAGCTGAGTCAGTGAAGAGCAATCATACGATCGCGCGTGCGGTCGCTGCGATCTTGGGCACCCAGGCCGCGGGCGCGCTTTATGTGGCTGCGGCGGCCGACCAGTCGGACGCGTCCGGCGGCATTCAGGAGGTCGTGGTCACCGCGCAGCGGCGCACCGAGAACGCGCAGGATGTTCCGATCGCGATCACGGTCTTCAGCGGCGAGGAGTTGCAGAAACTCAACGTCGCGAACTTCGATGATCTCGTGAAGTATCTGCCGAACGTGACGGCCTCATCGCAGGGTCCGGGCCAGTCACTGATCTTCATGCGCGGACTGAGCGCAGGAACGCCCTCGGTCCAGTCCAGTGGCTCGATCAACGGCTTCCCCAACGTTGCGACCTACCTCGACGAGCAGTCCGGCCAGCTGCCCGGGCGCAACCTCGACGTGTACGCGGCCGACCTCGATCGCGTCGAGGTGCTGGAAGGACCCCAGGGGACGCTGTTCGGCGCCGGCGCCCAGGCGGGCGTCATTCGCTACATCACCAACAAGCCGAAGCTCAACGTCACCGAGGGCAGTGTGTCCGGCGGTTACGGCACGACCGCCGGCGGTGATCCCAACAGCAACCTCACGGCGGTCCTCAATGTGCCGCTCATCGCCGATACGCTGGCGGTGCGTGCCGTGGTCTACAACGACCGTCGCGGCGGCTATATCAATAACGTGCCGGGCACCTTCACGCGCAAGGCGACCGATCTTGGCATCCATTACGCGAATTACCCCAGCGGCTGTGGCTCCAACAGTGATCCGCCCGGGCCGCCGTGCCAGGTGCCCCCGAATTCCCCGTCCATCAGCAACGCCGCGCTGGTAGCCAATGCCATAAACCCGGTGACCTATAGCGGCGTGCGCGTGTCGGCGCTGTGGAAGATGAACGACGACTGGAATGCGCTCATCTCGCAGAGCTACCAGGACATGGACGCCGAAGGGGTGTTCTACGAGATGCCGCATGCCTCCGACGGTGCGTTGCTGCCGCCGGAGTCGGTCACGCTGTTCAATCCGTCCTACAACAAGGACCGCTTCGAGAACACCGCCTGGACACTCAACGGCCGCGTCGGCCCGCTGAGCCTCGTGTACGCGGGCTCGTACCTCGTACGTAACGTCGAGTCGCAGCAGGACTACACCAACTATGCGCGCGGCAAGTACGCCGATTACTACCAGTGTCATGGTGCCGACCATGGCCTGGCTGCCACCTGCTATTCGCCTTCCACCACCTGGAACGAGACGCTGCGCAATACCCACCAGAGCCACGAACTGCGCCTGAGTACGCCGGACGACTGGCGGCTGCGTGCCATCGGCGGCCTGTTCTGGGAAGACCTGCGCATCTATGACCAGCTCAACTGGGCCTACAAGACGCTGCCCCCTTGCACCGACACGGTCGAGTTCGGATGCCTGACGGCCGTCGGGCCCACCGGCACATCCAGTCTCAATAATCCCGACCCCATTCGCCCCGACAACGTGGCGTTCTTCAACGACGTCAAGCGCGGCTACACGCAGCGTGCTGCGTTCGCCTCCGCAGACTTCGACATCCTGCCGAAGGTGCTGACTTTCACCGCCGGCACGCGTTACTACCATTTTGACAATGACGAGAAAGGCGCGGTCGTCGGCAGCTTCGGCTGTTACGAGGCAGGCCCGGCCCCGTGCACGGCCTCGGCGACCAACATCGATGACGAGAACCTCAAGACCACCTACAAAGGTTTCAAGAGCCGCGCGAACCTCACCTGGCATATCACCAAGGATGTGTTTGCCTACTACACCTGGTCGCAGGGCTTCCGGCCGGGAGCGTTCAACCGCCAGTCGGGGTGCTACGTTCCGAACGCGCAGGGCATCGCACTCTACTGCTCGCCGCTGTCCTACGCCTCCGATGACCTGACGAACAACGAGTTGGGCTGGAAGACCGAGTTCTTCGACCACCGCCTGCAGTGGAACTCAGCCGTCTACCAGGAAGACTGGAAGAACGTGCAGGTTTCCTTCTTCGATCCGGGCGTACTCGGCAATGTCGGCTTCAATACTAACGGCCCCAATTACCGCATCCGCGGCTTCGAAACCTCCGCCATCGCCGTGCTCATGACAGGTCTCACCGCGCAGGGGTCGGCTGCCTGGAACAGTAGCAATCAGACCAATTCCCCGTTCCTGATTGCGAACAACCCCTTGCTGCTTGGCACGAGCAGCGCCGGCGAATACGGCAAGCCGATCACGAGCATCGTGAACCCCTATGGCCCGCTGAACAGCCCAGCCTCCAACGCGCCGCCGCTGCAGTTCAACCTGCGTTTGCGCTACCAGTGGACGATGAACCTCTACAACCTGTTCGCGCAGGCCGGGGCCGTGCATACGGCCCATTCGTTCACGCAGTCCGGCAGCAATCCGGAGCTGTCGGTCGGGGGTGCCATCAGTACGACGCTGCTGCGCTTCGAGAACCCGGCCTACACGACCTACGACGCCTCGGTCGGGGCGGCCAAGGATGCCTGGTGGGCGGAGCTGTCGGCGCAGAACCTCACCAACGTGCTGGCGAGCACCTTCACGTCGACCTCGCAGTTCGCCCTGCAGCAGACCACGCTCAGGCCGCGCGTCATCGGGGTGACCATCGGGTACAAATTTTGACCGGCAACGCGCCGGCTCCCCCTGCTGCACCGGGTATCGGGGGCGCAGGCGCGCCGGCCGCGGTGCGCAGGATCGCGCTCATCGCCAACTGCCTCCTGAACCAGAACGCCAAGGTCTGCCAGGGCGCGCACTATCGCGGTGTCGTGGGTCCGGTGGTGGCGGCCCTGCGCAGCCGTGGGTACGAACTGCAGCAGCTGCCATGCCCGGAACTCGCCTTTGCCGGCGTGCGGCGGTGGTGGGCGGTGTACGAGCAGTACGATACCCCCGCTTATCGGGCCCACTGCCGGCGCCTCGCCCAGGCGGTCGCGCCGCTGATCGAGGGCTACCTGCGCCGCGGCGACGAGGTGGTCCTGATCGGCCTCGATGGCAGCCCCTCCACGGGGGTGCGCTTCACCTCGAGTGCACCTGACTGGGGTGGCCGGCCCAATCGTCCGCAGGACGACTGGCAGATCCTGCCGCGTCCGGGCATCTGGATCGAGGAGCTGCAGGCCGAACTTGCCCGGCGCGGGCTACCGGCATTGCCGGCGACCGGGTGGGCGCTCGACATGGGCCGCTTCGATGAGGCGGGCTCGCGGCGGGATCTGGAGGAATTCCTGGATCAACAGGCAGCGGGCGGGACGCGCGCTGACGGCGCAGCCTCCCCGTGAGCGCCGATGCGCGCGGCTGGCGCGTGGCACTGCTGCCGGATGCGCTCATCAATCCGCCCGAGCGCCTGCATGCGCTGCTGCCCGACGCCCTCGCGGTGCTGGAGGCAGCCGGCTACGGGCTGCTGCAGCTGCCAGCGCCGGGGACACAGCGTTTGCTGCTCGCAGTGATCGCCGAGCAGGTTGCCGAATACGCGCATCACGGCTATGCCGTGGCGGCACTCGGCGTGCGGGGTGAGGCGGGTCAGGGGTTGCACTGGCGGCCACTGGCCGCGCTGCTGCGGCGGCACGGCGTGGCCCTGCCGCCCCGTCACATCATCCGGGTGCAGGAGGACACGGTCGCCGAGGCGCGGCGACTCGCCGAGTTCCTGGCGGGGTACGATCTGCCCCCCGAGGAGCAGCGGCGCTGGCGTCCAGGGGTACGGGGGGAGCGGTGAAGAGCAGGACATGTGGCGAGGCCGTGATGCAGCTGCTCGCGGCCTATGGCGTGGACACGGTGTTCGGCATGGCCGGTACCATGACGCTCGAACTGTACCGCGGCATCGCGAGCACCGGCATCCGCCACGTTCAGTGTCGCAACGAGCAGGGTGCAAGCTTCATGGCCGACGGCTATGCACGGGCGACCGGTAAGCCCGGTGTCTGCACCGTCATTGGCGGCCCGGGCGTGACCAACGCGGCGACGGGCATCGCGCAGGCCTACAGTGACTCGCAGCCGATGCTGGTGCTCTCCGGCGCGTCGCCGGCGCCGACCCAGGGTAAGGGCTGGGGGGCGATTCATGAACTCAATGACCAGGCGGCGGTCACGGCAGGATTCACCGCCTTCAGCGCCATGGTCCGCTATCCCGAGGAGCTGCCCGAACTCATCGCGCGCGCTTACGCGGTGTTCCGCGGCACCCGTCCGCGCCCGGTGCACCTGTCCTTGCCCCGCGATGTGCTGCCGGCAGCCGTCGAGGCGCAGTGGCAGCCGCGCCGCCCACCGTCCCTGCCCATGCCCGACCCGGCCGCGATCGAGGAGGCCGCCGCGCTCCTGGCGCGCGCCCGGCGACCGCTGATCTTCGTCGGCGGCGGTGCAGTGGGCGCGGGGGCAAGCCTCGTGGCGATCGCCGAGCGCCTCGGCGCGCCGGTTCTTGCAAGCAACGCGGGCAAGGGGATCCTGCCGGACTCTCACCCCCTGTCGCTGAGCTGCTCGGTCCTGCAGGAGGCGAGCCGGCAGGCGCTCGCCGACGCGGACGTCGTGCTGCTCGTCGGCTCCGAGGTTGCCGCCGGCGACCATTTTCTCGCCAGGCTCGAGATCGCAGGCGACCTCATCCGGATCGACATCGATCCGACCGAGCTCATCTCGATGTATGCCGCGGCCGTGCCGATCCAGGCCGACGCGCGGGCCGCCATGCGTGCCCTGTCAGCGGCGCTGGCCGAGCGCAAGGTGCAGGGGCAGCGCGCCGAAGGTGAGCTGCGGGTGCGGGAGATCCGCGAGCGCAATGCGGCGCAGCTGACCGCGCTCGAAAAGCTCCACGCCCGGGTATGGCGCCTCCTGCGGCCGGTGCTGCCGGCCGACACCATCGTCATGGGCGACGCGACGCAGATTGTCTACACCGGTACGTTTGCCATGCCGATGGAGCAGGAACGCTGCTGGTACTACTCCGGCAACTACTGCGCGCTCGGTCCGGCGCTGCCGATGGCCATCGGTGCCCGGATCGGCGCGCCGCAGCGACCGGTGATCGCCGTGGCCGGCGACGGCGGCCTCATGTTCACGGTGAACGAGCTTGCCACTGCGGCGGAGGAGCGCCTCGCGCTGCCGGTCATCGTCTGGAACAACGACGCGCTGCAGGCCATCGTCGAGGGCATGGACGAGCGTGGCATCCCGCGCATCGGGGTCGAGCCGCGGAGCCCTGACTTCCTTAAGCTTGCGCAGAGCCTGGGTTGCCACGCCACGCGTCCCGCGGGCACGGAGCCGCTGGCACACGCCGTGCGCGAGGCTCTGCACGCGGACTGTCCGACCCTGATCGAAATTCGCGAGGACAGTCCCTGGCTGAGGTCCTAGCGGTCGCGCACCGTCAGTCCGGTCCGAGCGCACGCGCGCGACGCACCGAGTTCTGGTCGTTGATCTCGTCGCGCGGGCGGTAGGGGGCTTCAATAAAGAGCCGCTCCGCGGCGTCGAGCTGCAGCCCAAGCGCCTGCACCGCGACCTCAAGTTGTGCGCCCTGCGCCGCACCGACGATCGGCACGTTGGCATTGGGACTGCCCGCGACCCAGGCGAGCGCGACATGGGCCGCGCTCACGCCCCGCCGCGCGGCTACCTCGCGCACGCGCCGCGCGATCTCGGCATCGATCTCATCCCCGTAGAAGTTCTGATAAAGGTCGTGGGTGGTGCGCGCGGTGGCCGTGGCGGCGCGTGCCAGGAACCCGCGCGCGAGCGGACTGAAGGTCGTCACGGCGATATCCTGGTCCTGGCAGTAGGGGAACATCTCGCGCTCTTCCTCGCGGTAGAGCAGGTTGTACTGGCATTGCATGTTCACGAACGGCGTCCAGCCGTGCAGGGCAGCGGCATGGTTCATCTTGGCGAATTGCCAGGTATACATGGTGGAGGCGCCGAGGCAGCGCACCTTGCCGGCACGCACCGCCTCATGCAGTGCCTCCATGGTTTCCTCGACTGGCGTCTGCGCATCGAAGGCATGGATCACGTACAGGTCGACATAGTCGGTGCCCATCCGCTTCAGCGAGCGCTCGATCGAGGTCAGGATGTGCTCGCGGGACAGGCCGCGATCCTTCGGGTCCTCGCTCATCGGGTAGAACACCTTGGTCGTGAGCACCAGGCGTTCGCGCGCGGTCATCTTGAGGAGGTTGCGCGCGACCACCTCCTCGTTGCGGCCGGTGGAATACCAGTCCGCCATGTCGAAGAAGTTGATACCAAGGTCGAGCGCCCGCCGCAGGAGAGGAATGGTGTCGGCCTCATCGAGCACCCACGCCTTCCAGGCGGAGCTGCCCATCGACATGGTGCCCAGACACAGCGGCGACACCTCGAGGGGAGTCTTGCCGAAGCGGATCAGCTCCATGGGCAGCGCTTCCGACCCGGCCTTACTCGTACCAGCCCGGGGATTTGGTGGCGTTTCTGAAGAACGCCACGCTGTGTCCGATCCACAGTTGCGCGTTTTTCTCCCTCAGAAACCGCTCGATCGCCTCCCGCGAGGCGGGAGTGCCGGTGGTCTCCTCTTCCTTCGGCATGCGCAGCAGGGTGCGTTCCTCCGCGTAGTGGTACAGGTCGCCTGAGATGACGACGCCACCGGTTTTTGCGAGCTTGACGTACAGCGCCTGATGCCCGGGTGTGTGGCCGGGGGCGAACTTGAGGATGACCGTGCCATCGCCGAATACGTCATGATCGCCCTGGAACACCACCTGGCGCGCATGCGCGAGCGCGTCGTAGAGGGGCAGGTAGGCCGGATCGGCGCTCGGCCCGAACATGAAGTCGAGCTCCGCCTTCTGGGCGAGCCAGGTGGCGCCGGCATAATCATTGGCGTTGCCGACATGATCGAAATGCGAATGCGAGATCGCAAGGTAGGTGATGTCGCTCGGGGCCACGCCGATGTCAGCCAGCTGCCCGCGCAGGGTGTTGAACTTGATCTGTCCGTAGCCGCCGTCGACGTTCTCGTAGAGTGGCCGGCCGACCAGGCGGTCGGACAGTCCGGTATCGAAGAGCAGGATGCCCTTGGGGTGCAGCACGAGGAAGCAGGGCACCGCCATGTTGGTGTCGGCCACCTGCTCGCGGGTCAGCTGGTAGTCCTCGGGGCGGTTGTAGACCAGCGTCCCGCAGTCAATCACGTACAGCCGCGGCGTCGTGACCTTCGGCAGCGGCGCGAGCCCGGGCGGGCGGGCGCCGGGCGCTGAGGGCGTCTGCGCGAGGCCCGTGCGGGCCATGATGCAGCCGAGGGCGAGCGCCACCAACAGCATGCCAAGAAGAGGGGCGCGGGCGGCTGGTCGCCGGCCGATCCGGGGGAATGCAGTCACGTGGGTCTCCGTCGCGTGTCAAACCTGCGCCTAGAGTAGCCGCGGGCGCGCGGTTAAGGAATCTGTGCGCAGAAGCGGCACGCGGCCGCCATCGCGCCTGCGCACGGCCGACATCTTCCGGGATGGGGCGCACCGGCAGCGTGCGGAATTGGAAGCAGCAGGCGCACCGCGACGCGGTATAGTAGATGACTGAATGCTTGACACACTGCCGGCCGCTGAAGCGGACCAGAACACGCTGAGCCGCTCCCTGCGGCCACGGCACGTGGCGATGATCACCATCGGCGGGATCATCGGCGCCGGGCTTTTCGTGGGCAGCAGCGTCGCCATCAGCGCCGCGGGCCCGGCGATCATCATCAGCTACGCGCTCACCGGCCTCCTCGTCCTCCTGATCATGCGCATGCTCGGTGAGATGGCCGTAGACATGCCGCAGGTGCGCTCATTCACGGAGTTCACTCGCTCCGCGCTCGGTAACTGGGCCGGCTTCTCGGTGGGGTGGCTCTACTGGTACTTCTGGGTCGTCGTGATCCCGCTGGAAGCGATCGCAGGGGCGGTCATTATCCACAAGTGGCTGCCGCTGCTGCCGGTATGGGAGATCGGCACCGTGCTGATGCTCCTCATGACGTGCGTCAACCTCATGTCGGCGCGTGCTTATGGCGAATTCGAATTCTGGTTCTCATCGATCAAGGTAGCGGCGATCCTGTCGTTCATCATCGTGGTCGGCGCGCACGCCCTGGGCTATCGCTCGGCCACCGGTGCGACCTTCGCCACCCTGGTCGACCACGGCGGCTTTGCGCCCAAAGGGTCGTTTGCCGTGCTGGCGGCCGTGACCACGGTCATCTGGTCGATGATGGGCGCCGAGGTGGTCACCATCGCCGCCGCGGAGTCGCCGGAACCGGCGCGCGCGGTGGCGCGCATGACCTCGACCATCATCACCCGGATCCTGCTGTTCTACGTCGGCTCGATCTTCGTGATCGTCAGCACCGTGCCCTGGACCCAGGTGGTCTCGGGCCAGTCGCCCTTTACGCTGGCACTGGACGGGATCCACGTCCCCTATGCCGGCACACTCATGGATGCGGTGATCCTGACAGCGGTCCTGTCGTGCCTCAATTCATCCTTTTACGTGGCCTCGCGGGTGCTGTTCGTGCTCGCCAGCCGCGGCGATGCGCCCCGCTGGCTCGTCAAGACGAATCGCAGTCACGTGCCGGCGCGCGCCGTGCTGCTTGCAAGTCTGGTCGGATTCGCAGGCGTAGTGGCCGCCATCCTGTCACCGAGCCTGGTATTCGCCTTCCTGGTCAACGCTTCCGGGGCGATTATTGCCGTCATTTATCTGGCGATCGCGGTGTCACAGGTGCGCACGCGGCGGGCGCGCGAGCGGGCGGGCGCACCACCGCCGACGCTGCCGATGTGGTGGTTCCCCTGGCTGAGCTATGTTGCAATCGCAGGGATGCTGACGGTGCTCATCGCGATGGCACTGGAGCCTGCGCACCGTGCAGAGTTCTGGACCAGCACCGTCTCCATAGCCGTCGTGCTTCTGGCGTACGCGCTGTTCAGGCGCGGACGGGGTGCGGCGCCTTAAACTTGGCTGTGGGCCATGCCCGCACAACCGAGGAGAGCTGACCATGCCGAACACCGTGCGACTTCACCGCGTGCTGGCGACCCGGCCCGAGAAAGTCTATCGCGCGTTTCTTGAGCCGGACGCGATGGCCAAGTGGCTGCCCCCGAATGGCTTTACCTGCGTCGTGCACCAGATGGATGCCAGGCCCGGCGGATCGTTCAGGATGTCGTTCCGGAATTTCACCACGGGCGAAGGTCACTCCTTCGGCGGCCAGTACCTCGAGCTCATGTCGAACGAACGGCTGCAGTACACGGAGAAGTTCGAGGATCCGAACCTGCCCGGGGAGATCCGGGTGACGGTCACCCTCAGGAAAGTCTCGGTGGGCACCGAGGTTGCCATCGTGCAGGAGAACCTGCCGGACGCTATCCCGGTGGAGGCCTGTTATCTCGGCTGGCAGGAGTCGCTGCGCAACCTCGCCAGGCTCGTCGAGCCCAATATCACTCCATAGTGAGCGCGTGGCTGGATCGGCTGCGTCACAGCGCTCGGCCACGCGGCCTCGCCGATAAACTGCCGGCACCCGGCGTCGACGTCTGAATCAAGGAGGTCCAAGTGCTGCGATCATTGGGAAAAACCGGTCTTCAGCTTGAGCCGCTGGTGCTGGGCGGAAATGTGTTCGGCTGGACCATCGATGAGACGCGAAGTTTCGAGCTGCTCGACGCCTACGTGGACGCGGGCTTCAGCGCAATCGACACCGCGGACAGCTACTCGAGCTGGGTTCCGGGCCATCACGGGGGTGAATCCGAGGCCGTGATCGGCAACTGGCTGCGCGTGAATCCCGGCAAGCGCCAGAAGGTGCTGCTATGTACCAAGGTCGGCTCGGACATGGGCGCTGGCCGCAAAGGCCTGTCCGCGCGCTGGATCGGGCAGGCGGTGGAGGACTCCCTGCGGCGGCTGCAGACTGAGGTGATCGATCTGTACCAGTCCCACTGGCCCGATCCGGAGACCCCCATCGACGAGACTCTCGGAGCCTACGAGAAGCTCCTGCGCGCCGGGAAGGTCCGGGCCATCGGTGCTTCAAATCTCGACGCCGCGCAGCTTCGGCATGCGCTCGATGTGGCCCGGGAGCGGCGCCTGCCTGCCTACGCCACGCTGCAGCCGCAGTACAACCTCTACGACCGCCAGGGCTTTGAGGGGGAGCTGCGCGACGTGTGTCTGAAGGAGGGCCTCGGGGTCATCACCTACTTCAGCCTGGCATCGGGGTTCCTGTCGGGTAAATACCGCTCGAAGGATGATTTCTCCAAGAGCGCGCGGGGAGCGGGGATGTCCAAGTACCTGAACACACGCGGGGAGCGAATACTGCAGGCGCTGGATGCGGTCGCGGCGCGCCAGGGCGCAACGCCTGCCGAGGTGGCACTGTCCTGGGTGATCGCTCAGCCCGGCGTCACCGCGCCCATCGCCAGCGCCACGGACCGGCTGCAACTGGCGAGCCTGATCAAGGCGACTCGTCTTGAGCTCCCGGAACAGGATATGGGCGTCTTGAACTCAGCGAGCGCGCCGGCGGCCTGAAAAATTACGGGCGCGCATTTGGGCGCCCCGCGGCCGCGCCCGGTGCCGGTTGTTGCCGGAATGATTGGACGTGGCGTCGCAGCGAGCCACTTGCACGCGCGTCCACAGACCGCGCTGTTGCGATCCCTGAGGAGGCCTGATTGAAACCGGTATCGACGGGACTGAACTTCCTCGCCTGGCTTTTCATCCGCCTGCCGCTCGGCTTCTGCCTGCCCTTCACCCTGATGTCGGCCGGGTGGATCTTCGGTGGCTTCGAATGGGCCAACCTGCGCTTCGCAATTCCGGTGGCCGCGGCCTTCAATGCCGGCCTCGCCCGGCTCCTGCCCGAACCCATCAGTGTGACGCTTACGAATGATCTCTCCGCATTCGTCCACGCAGCCCTCATCATCGTCCTGTTCGCGGTCGGCTTCGTCGTCGCCTACAACCTGTCCGCGCTCATCAACTGGGCACTGCTGATTCTCGACCTGAAGCCGACGCCGTTCAGTCCGGCAGCGCCGGTGCTGCCCACGTCGCAAGCGGCCGCTGCGGGGCCCTTCGCCAATACCCGGCGCATCGGCATCGTGCTGGCCGGTGGCGGCGCGAAGGGCGCCTACCAGGCAGGCGCGATGAAGGCCATCTATCGCTTCCTGGAGCAGCACAATGCCCTGCAGAAGGTCAGTGTGATTTCGGGAACCTCGATTGGCTCGTGGAATGCGTTGTTCTGGCTGGCCGGCCTCATCAAGCCCCCAACAGTCGGTGATGGCCGCAGCGCACACGAAAGCTGGTGGCGTGCGATCAGTGCAAAGTCACTCACCGCGCCGTCCTGGTACGTGCCGCTCCTGCGCAACTGCTTTCTCTCGGCTCTGCCCTGGGAGCGAGGCTTCGACAGGATCTTCGGCAACGAGGCCGTGATCTCGCATCTGGCGAACTCCCCGGTGCGCTTTTACTTTACCCGCTCCAACGTGCGCTCCGCGCAGCTCGAGTGCGTCACCAACAATCCCGCTCCGCCGCCTATCCCCCGGGTCACTTACGAGGTGATCAACCCCGGCGGCGACCCCAAGGAGTTTCTCGCCGCCGTGAAGGCGGGCGTCTTTGCCTCGATGGACCTGCCGCCGCTTTTTCCCTACGCCCTGCGTGACGGCAAGCAATTCGAGGACGGGGGCGTGATCGATAATCTTCCGATCACCTTTGCGGCCAGCGAGGACTGCGATCTCATCTTTATCCTGCCCCTGAATGCCAGTTTCGAGGAGGTTCCGAACGAGCGCTCCATCCTGGCGAGGTTCCTGCGGGTCATGGACGTGCGCCAGGGGGCGCTCGAGAGGGGTGGCTTCAAGCTCCTATACCTCTATAACGAGATCGCCGCACTGCGCTCGCAGGTGCCTGAGACGCTCGTCGCGCGCGCCGCGGCTGCTCCTTCCTTCGAGCCGCTCGCCTTTGCACTCAAGCGTCGCAACGCGGTCATCAACGTGTTCGCGGTATGTCCCCTTAAGTCATTCGTAGAAGGGACGATCAACACCGTGGAGTTGTGGAAGAACGTCGAGGCGGGCATCGCGTTCGATGTCATGCACGAGGCAACGCAGAAATTGTTGCCCGATTACCCATTCGATCAGCAGCAGGGGGTCAGGGTGGCCCTCGTGAGTCGCGAGGGGCACATCACCTGGGACGCGGATTTCTAGGCGCCACCTGGCTCGCCGTGAGCCGGGGCAGCAAAATGCCACTGCGTGGGTTGCACGTAAGGCCCTGAAGGGCACGGGTGCCTGGGGGCGGCCTCTGCACGCCGGTCCCAGCGGCTGGGGCGCGCTCAGGGGTTGATGGTGAGCATGAACTGCGCCGAGTGGCTCGGAGCATTGGTGCCCGCAGCCGTCACGGTAACCGGGTAGCTGCTCGCCGCGCCCGCGGTCGTGCCTGAGGTGCTGTCCGGGCTGCTGCTGCCGCCCGAGTCACCGCCGCAACCGGCGACGATGGTGACCGCGGTGACGGCCAGCATCATGCGCCAGCGGCGGGATCTGCGGCGCGCGAGACCGAAGAACAGCAGCGGCAACGGCCAGATGACGGCCAGCTGGGCTGCGGAAGCGCCGCCTGCGTGACTGGCGGCACCCTTGGTGGCGCTTACCGTAAGTGTGGTGCTCTCCGTGCCGCTGCCCGACACGCTCGAGGGGGAGAAGCTGCAGGACCAGCCGTCCGGCAGGCCTGAGCATGCGAACGAGAGCTTCGCAAAGGCGCCATTTTGCGAAATGACGCTGACGTTCATCGACGCCGCCTGCGAGGCCGTCGCGCTGACGGAGCTCGCGGAGAGTGCCAGCACATAGTCCGGGACGGGGGCGGAGCCGGGCGCACTGACCGTAACGCTCAAGGGACTTGAGGTGGAGGGGGAGAAGCCGAGGGCCCCCGAATACACCGCGCCGAGGCTATGCACGCCCATCGCAAGAGCCGGGACTGGAAATGAGGCGCCGCCGTTCGCGAGCGCCATGGTTCCGAGCACCGTGCCGCCGTCCAACAGGGAGACGCTGCCGGTGGGCATTGCCGAGCCGCCCTGCGCGGCGACGTGGACGTAGGCGGTGAGGGCCTGGCCGGTCGTGATCTGGGTCGTCGAGGCGGAAAGGTAGGTTGCGGTCGATACCGCGACCGGCTGCACCACGAACAGTACCGCAGAGTAGGAGGGGAAGGTATAAGCGAGGGCGCCGTTGGCGAAGGGGGCGTCTGCGGCCGGCACGATCGCCGCAAGATTCGCGGCCGAGTAGGTGTACACCTGCGCGCTCGTCGGCAGATACACGTCCGCGAACTGGATGGAGGTGCTGATCGCGGCAGTGGTCTTGTTGATGACGAGCAGCGTAATCGCGTCATCGACCGAGCGCTGCGCGCCGTAGATCGACAGTGACCCCTGGTCGCTGCTCGTCGCGCTGATGGAGACATCCCCGAACTGATGCCCGTTGCCGTCGTAGTTGCGGAACATGCGGAAGGCGTAGGCGATCGGATCCGTCGGGGCGGGCGGGCTCCACATGTTCGCGAAGTCGAGCCGCTCGCGGCCGTAAATCCCGAGCACATCCATCTCCGCGATGGCATCCACGATCGACTTGCTGCCGCTGTCGATGCTGTATTCGGAGATCGCCAGCTTGGTGCCGGGGTAGTAGGCGCTGATCCAGTTCTTGAAGCGCGGGATGAGCTGCATCGGACCATTGAAGTCGTATTGTTCCACCCAGGTGCCGCCGTTGTAGGTCGGGTCCCAGAGGGTGCGGGTCGAGGCGAGCTGGGCGGCAGGCGTTGAGGTATTGAAGTAATAGTGCTCGTCGAAGTAATCGAGGATGCGCTGGCCGTGCTGCTGCTGATAGGCGGCCATCTGCTGCAGGTAGTACTGGCCGGCGAACAGGCCTCCCTGCTGGCTCGTGGTGCCGATCCAGCCCCCGAGCGTGAAATCCGATGGGCCGAGTACCAGCGCACCCGGGTCCGCCTGTTTGACGGCCGCGGCGTACTGCTGGCCGAGCTGCACGATGCCCTGGTAGGTGGCCCCGCCCGGCATGACATCACGGTGCGTGTTGCCCCAGCCGTAGGGTTCGTTGTCCAGCTGGTAGAACTCAACCCCGCCCTTGGCGGCCGCGCCGAAAGTACTGACTAGGTGCCCGACCCAGCCCTGCTGCAGGGCGGTGGTGTTGGCGATGTGATTGGCAGGAATATTGGTGTCCGTCAGCTGCGCGCCGGTCGTGGTCAGGCTGTTACCGCAGCTGTCGCCGTTGATGGTCAGGTACGGATCGGTGGATTGCTGCGCGCCGTATATCGATACCGGGAAGCTGCAGTTCCAGGCCGCGGACTTGTTCACCCAGGGAATAATGGGAATCGTGATGAGCGCGTTCGCCGGTGCGTAGGTCTTGACCATGAGGTCGGCCGAGGCACCCGGGACGGGTGTGGTCTGGCCATTGCCGCCGACGAAGTACCAGTCGAAACCCGAATTACTGGAGTCCACCATCCAGTTGTAGCGCGTGGTCCCATCCCCGCCCCAGCGCACGTTCGGGACCTGGATCTCCTGCGCGAAGCCCGTATCGAGGCCATAGCTTGCGATGCCGTAGATCTGCGCACTGATGGGCGCTCGGCTCACGGTGGGGTCCGCCTTAAGCGTCGGCACGCTGACGGTCTGCGCCATGGCCGAAGTGGTGCACAGCGAAAGCGAGCACAGCCACAAACGCACCGGCATGTTCGGTAAGGGTGAGATTCGCATGGTTCTGCCTGCGGCCGAACGCGAGGCAGAAGAGGGTAATTGCGGCAGACCCGGCGCACTGCCTGGCATTTGCGAAGCGTGAGCCAGCGCACGCTATCGCGGCCGGGTATGCGTTGCTCGAGAACAACGTTTGACATAGCGCGCACCTCAACCTAGCGTCCTCCAGATAAGGAGATCCCGCGCGTGGAGCGATCCGTAGGCCGCGATGCCATTCCCGCGCTCGACATCAGCGCGCTGTTTCAGGCGCATTCGGCCGCGCGCGACCGCACGCAAGGCGCGCTGCGTTGCGCTGCAGGCCAGCAGGGCTTCCTGATCGTCACCGGGTTACCGCCCGAAGTGCCGTCGGGACACGCGGCGCGCCGTACGCTGCTGCGCGCGTTCGACCTCGGAGAAGCCGACCGCCGCCGCCTGTGGCGACGCAAGTTCGAGCCGGCGAACGCCAATGTCTATCGCGGCTGGTTTCCGGCGCAGCCAGGCAACCTCACGAACAAGGAAGGGATAGACATAGGCGCGGACGTCGCGCACGGCTCCGCGCTGGTGGATCCCGGGGACCCGCTGTGCGAGCCGACCCCGATGCCGCCGGAATCCCTGCTGCCTGGATGGCGCGCTGCAGTCGCTGCCTACTACCTAGGCATGGAACGCGTCGCCGGCGTCCTGATGCAGGCGCTGGCACGAAGCCTGGGACTGGAAGAGGCATTCTTCGATGCTGCCTTTCGCAGCGGCCTGTCTACCCTGCGGTTGCTGCAATACCCGATCCGGACCCAGGAGGACCTCGAGTCGTGTCGGGACGCGCAACTGTGGGTGTCCTCCGGGGGCGCGCGATCGCATGTAGTCGGGGCCGCGCACACGGATTCGGGCTTCATGACATTGCTGGCCCAGGACGCAGTGCCCGGACTGCAGGCGCGTGCGGCCGACGGTCGCTGGCTCGACGTCCCGCCGCAGGAGAACTCGCTGGTGGTCAACTTCGGCCAGGTGCTGGAAGCCTGGTCCGCGGGCCGTATCAGAGCCACCGAGCATCGCGTGCTGGGGGCAGGGCAGGTGCGCTACTCGATTCCCTTCTTCTATGAGGCCCGGGCTGACGCCGAAATCAGTCCGTTGCCCACCGATGCGGGCCGCTTTGAGCCGTTCCTCTACGGGGACTATCTGTGGTCACGGATGGTCAACTTCGTGGAGTTTCGCGGCATGGCTGCGCAGCGGCGTTCCCGCGGTGTCTTGAGGTCAGGCTAGGGGAATGAAGTTCGGGCCTCGTGCGCCGCTTAAGGCGCCTGAGACCAGAACTGCTCCATCTTTCTTCGCGTCTCTGCGTCCGGCAACCGTCCGTGTCCGGCGGCCTGGTTGTCCTCCAGATGCTCCAGTTTGCTCGAGCCCGGAATGGCACAGGTAATCGCCGGGTGCGAGACCACGTACTTCAGGAAGAACTGGCCCCAGGTGGCGATACCCAGCGGCGCCGCCCAGGCTGGCAGTGGGCGGTTGCCGACCTGGTTGAGAAGCAGATTACGGCCCCCACCCAGGGGCACGGCCGCCATCACGGCGATCCTGCGCTGCTGCGCGAGCGGCAGGATCTCGGCTTCCGCGGAGCGGTCACCGAGGGAGTAGTCGATCTGCAGGAAATCGATCGGGTACCGGCGCATGTAGTTTGCCAGCTGCGGGTACTCGGAGGAGTGGATGGAGGTGATACCGATGTAGCGCACCTTGCCCTGTTTCTTGAAGTCCATGATCACCGGCATCATCGCCTCCACGCTGTCGATGAAGTGGATGAAGAGCAGATCCACCTTGTGCAGCCGCTGCATGGAGCGCTCGAAGCTCGCAAGTCCCCCGACCCCGTCGCCGCGGCCGCCGGGCGCATTGAGCTTAGTGGCGATGAACATGCTGTTCGTCAGGTTCAGCTCGGCGAGCGCCTTGCCGATCTGCACCTCGCTCTCCCCATAGAGCGCCGCGGTATCGATGACGGTTCCACCCAGCTGATGCATGCGCTGCAGAATGGCGCGGACGTCCTCATAGGCAATGCGACCGAACTGGTTGGTGCCCAGACCGGCCACGGGGATCTTCTCGCCGCTCGAGGGAATGGCCTTGGCGATGAGCGCACCGGGATCGTCCGCGGCTGGCACGCGCAGCGGCAAGAGCGCCGCCGTTCCCGAGAGCAGGCTGAGTCTCAGGAAGCTGCGGCGCGAGCGGTGCGTAGGTACGTGTGTCACGGTAGTCTCCGGCTAAGAGCGACTCACCGAGTATAGGCAATCGAGACCGAGTTTTTTGCGGGCGTACAGCCAACCTTCAGGTTGGGCGGATATGGCGCCGCTGCGCGTGTCGGGGCAGTCGATCGCGCCTGCGGGCCGAATGCGCCGGTCTGCGTCCCGTCAGCCTTTGCTCGGGTCGTACCACACCGCTTCGATGTTGTTACCGTCCGGATCGAACACGAAGGCGGCGAAGTAGCCGGGCGAGTAGTCGCGGTAGCCGGGCCGACCGTTGTCCTTGCCACCAGCGGCGAGGGCCGCACGATGGAAGGCCTCGACCTGCTTCGCGCTGCCCGCCGTAAAGGCGACATGCATCGGCACCACCGGGCTCACCTTGCCGATCCATAGGTCGGTGTTCTTGCCGTCGTTGAAGCCGGCCGCCTGGTCAAATTCCATGTTGTTGTGATAGCCGAGCGGTGCCAGCGCTGCGATATAGAAGGCCTTCGATTTCTGATAATCGCTGACCGGCAGTGAGGTGTGAGCAATCATGGTTTCCTCCGGATGCGGCGCAAAGGCGGCGAAGCAACATTGTAATGAGAGACGAGGTGCGGCGAGGCGCAGGGTGCCGTCCACGGCGCCCCAAAACGGCGTGGGCCCGCGCCTACAGCACCGGCGGCCCGGCGCCGTTCGGCAACCCCTCGCCAGTCACGGTCTGCGTCCTGGGAGGCGGGGATGTGAAGTTCTCCAACATCACGATCGCCTTCGGTGCACCGGCCAGCGACCATTTCGGGACTCAGGCGATCCACGGCGTGATACTGCGCTGCTCAGGAGTGTGGGGGCGAGATTCGAAAGACTGCACGCTGGAGGAGTAAAGGGGTCTGGGGTTGGAGTGCGCTACGCAGCCGGCGCTCCAACCCCGCGAACCGGCCGTTGGGCATTGCACTACTGCCTGGTGGCGCCCGTCAGCCCGCGGTAATCGAGCAACGGGCCGATCTGCGGCGGCCCGCCATAGAAGGCGCGGAAGAGCGTCTGCGGGTCTTCCGTGCGGCCGCGCGATAGCACATGACTGCGCAGATACTGGCCATTGGCGCGCGTCAGACCGCCGTGCGCGTGGAACCACTGACCGGTGTCGCGCGCCAGCACTTCGCTCCACAGATACGCGTAATAGCCGGCCGAATAGTCATTGTCGGCCGGCGAGAAGATATGCGAGAAGTAGGGCGAGTGGTAACGCGGTGGTACAGGTGGATACTCCAGGCCGCTCGCCTTGAGAGCGGACTGCTCGAACGCCTGGACCTGGTTCGCCGCCGGCGCTGCGGCGGCGGTAACCTGATGCCAGGCAAGGTCCAGCAGTGCGGCCTCGATATACTCGGTACTGGCGTAGCCCTCGTTGAAGTTCTGTGCCGCGATGACCCGTTTGAGCAGCGCTGCCGGCATCGGCTCGCCGGTCTTGAAGTGGCGGGCGTAGTGCGCCACGACCAGGGGCTCGCGGGCCCACATCTCGTTGTACTGCGAGGGGTACTCCACGAAATCGTTCGGCACCTGCGTGCCGGAAAGCAGCGGGTAACGCACGTCTGAAAGCATGTCATGCAGCGCGTGCCCGAACTCATGAAACATTGTGGTCACCTCGTCAAAGGTGAGCAGCACCGGCTGGCCGGACTGCGGCTTGGCGATATTCAGATGATTGCCGACCACCGCTTTGTGACTCAGCAGGCCCGACTGAAAGGTATAGGCGGACTCCCAGGCGCCGCCCTGCTTGTTGTCGCGCGCGAAGTAATCGGCAAGGAACAGCGCCAGCGGTTTGCCGTCGGCATCGAAGACCTCGAAGACGCGTACGTCCGGGTTGTAGACCGGCAGATCGTGACGCTCCTTGAAAGTCAGCCCGTATAGCTCGTGCGCCGCATAGAACACGCCATCCTGCAACACGTGCTCCAGCTCGAAGTAGGGGGCGACGCTCGCCTGGTCGAAGTCGTAGCGCGCCTTGCGCACCTGCTCTGAGTAATAGAACCAGTCCCACGGCTGCAGCGTAAACGATGCCGTGCCAGCTGCAGTGGCCTGCTGGTCGATCAGCTTTTGCATGTCCGCGGCCTCAGTCCGGGCACGAGCCAGTGCTGCGGGGGCTACCTGGGAGATCATGTCGCGCACCGCCTTGGGCGTTCCGGCAGACTCGTCCTCGAGCTGGTAAGCCGCGTGGTTGTCGTAGCCGAGCAGGGCGGCGCGCTCGGCGCGCAGCTTCACTATCTGCGCGATCACCCCGGTGTTGTCGCTGGCGCCTGAGATGGCGCGGTCGATTGAGGCGCGATAAATACGCTCACGCACTGCCCGGTTGTTCAGGTCGGTCAGCACCGGCTGATTGGTGGTGTTCTGCAGCGTGATGAGCCACTTGCCGTGCAGCCCGCGGGCGTCCGCGGCCGCGGCTGCCGCGCCGAGATCCTGTGCGGACAGGCCGTCGAGCTCGTGCGCGGCGGCGACCGCGACGGCACCGTCCTGTGTGGCTTTGAGCACGTTCTGCCGAAAGCGCGTGGTTAACGATGCGATCTGCTGGTTGAGTTCGCGCAGGCGAGCCTGCTGCGCGGGCTGCAATTGTGCCCCGGCGCGCACGAAGATCGCGTGGTAGCGCAGCAGCAGCTGCGCGGACTCAGGATCAAGCTTGAGACTTGCGCGCTCACGGTACAGCTGGTCGATGCGGGCCCAGAGCGCGGGGTTCAATTGAATCGCGTCGTGATGCGCGGCGAGGCGGGGTGCCATCTCGGCGTCGATCTCGCCAAGGCGCGTATCGCCGTTGCAATCCCTGAGATTGGAGAACGTCAGCTGAACACGCGCCAACAGCTGGCCGCTGCGTTCGAGGGCCACGATCGTATTCTCAAAAGTGGCGGGCCGTGGATCGCTGGTGATAGCCGCTACTTCGTGTAGCTGCTCTGTCATGCCGGCTGCAAACGCCGGGAGGTAGTCGTCGTCGTGGATGCGGTCGAACGGCGGCATCCCGAACGGTAAGGCGCTCGGGTGCGCGAAGGGATTTGCGGCCATGGTGGCGGCGCTGCTCGCAGGCTCGGCAAGAGCCGGGTCGAAGCTCGCGACGAACAGGACAACTGCAAGCAAGGAGCGGCACATCGTTCTCATGGGGTCCCCTCGTTAGCGTCTTCCGTGCCGACGTACTGCCCAGCCACGGGTTGGGCTCAATGGTACCAAACAGTCCTTAGGTCCCCGATTTAGAATCGGGGTTGCCTCAACAAAGTTCAGCTTTCCGGTGGCGACGGTCGGGCGCCGCGCGATGGAACTCCCACGGAGGACCATGTTAAATAAAGACTATCGCGCCATTCGTGACTCTGTGCCCGGACGGCGTTTCCGAGCCGCAACGGCTGGGGCCACATTCGGGAGGGGATTATGCAAACGGCGGACGCCCGGCAATTCGTGCTCGACTTCTTTAACGAGCTCAGCGCTGGCAATCCTGCCTGCTGGGACCGCGTCGCGGACGATGCAAACTGGAAGCTGATGGCGAAGGCCGAGGATTACCCGTACCGCTCAGAGTACTCGAAGGCGAGTTACCGCAAGCTGGTCGAAGATTCCGTCAAGGATTTTCCGAGCGGCCTGACATTTACCATTACCGGTACCACAGCCGAGGGGAATCGCGTGGCGCTTGAGGCCGAGTCGTATGGGATGGCGCGGTCCGGCAAACTCTATAACAACCTGTATCACCTGCTGGTCTTGCTCGAAGACGGCAAAATCAAAACCGTGCGGGAATACCTGGATTCGGGGCACGCCACGGAAGTGCTTGGAACGACACCTCGCTGAACGCGCAGTCGCCCGCAATCTGCTCTGGATCAGGTGTAGCGGATGCGGTTGTCTTTCCGAGCGCCCAGCGAGGTTCGCATGATCGCCTGCTCTCGCAACCCGCGCCACAGCAGGTACTCGAGCAGCGGCCTGGCATCAGTGGCTGCGACCTGTCGCGCATGCTCGCAGATCGCGATATTGGCCTCGGCGGCGTCCGAGAGTGGCCGGCGAAGGACCGTGGCGATGCGATCAATGTCCTCACGCTCATAACGTTCGGGGCCGTAGGCAATGAATGACTGCAGGTACGCCATCATGTCCACAACGCCCTTCAGTTTGTAACTGCTGGCCGCGGTGCCACCCGGCTCCGCTGCCAGCTGGGTGAGGTAATCGCGTCCATAGGCGAACACGCTGAAGCACGGGTCCGAGGCCCGGAAGTGCATCGGTTCGTCAATGACGGGAATATCATTCTGGCGACACAGCGCCTCGATGAGGGCCAGCCCGTTAATCTGGCGGAACGCGAACAGCATCGGAACATTCTGTTGCGCTGAGGGCCGGGAAAGCGCCATCAGGATGCCTACCAGCCAGCGGCTCAGAACCAGTGACAGCGCATAATCGAGCTGGCGATAGTCAACGCTGGCGCCGGCGACCTCGTTGTAGTTGTCGACATGCTCGCGAGCCTCACCGAAGGGCGCGCCCAGTGCTCGCGCGATGATGCAGGCGACATCCTCCAGCGGATGCCCGAGCCGAGTCATCTCCCAGTCAATCAGTGCCTGCATCTCCCCGTCTGCGATCAGGAAGTTGCCAGGCCCGACATCGCCGTGTACCACCACGCACGGACGATCTGCATCGGGCACGCTCTGCCCGAGCCAATTGAGCGAGAATTCGACCAAGGGATCGCGGATGGTGACTCGCTCGTCGTACATAAGCCGCCAGAGCGCGAGATCTGCGGGTATGGCGGTGCCGAGTGCAGATGCGCGGTGCTCGCCAAGCACAGGGAGACTGCGCGGATCAATCCGCTGGAGGGTCGCCACCGCGATCATGAGGTCGCGGCGCAGTTTCGCTTCCTCCTGTTCGGATGCGATTTTCTGATAGCTGGTGTAACCGGGAATGAATTGCATCAGGGCCGCGTTGTGCTCTGCCGAGAATGCGAGAACCCGTGGCACGGGAAGGCCGTTGCCCTGCAGCTGTGAGAGCACGGCGTATTCACGTGCCAGGGTAAATGAAGTGCCGGACAGCGGGCCATGACCGGCATCGAGGCGCAGGAAGGACTTTTTGCCGCTCTGCCCCGTGACGATATAGCTGTTGCGGGACGCGCCTCCGGTGAGCTCCTGCACGGCGCTCACCGGCGTTCCGGTGATTTCCTCAATCCAGCCAAGGAGTTTTGGATCCAGTCCGCTCATGCGCCGGCCGCGCTCCTGTGATGCGGCCATCTCACGCGATGATCGCCAGGCTCGTGAGTACCAGGCGGATCAGGTCAGCCTGTCGATGTGTGTCCGTCTTGGTGAACACCGAACGCAATTGAACCCGTGCGGTGTTTTCGGAAATCCCCAGAGTCGTCGACGCTTCAATGATCGACGCGCCATCGAGCAGTTCGGTCACGAGCGCCATCTCGGCACGTGATATGTGGTACAGCTTGGCGAATGCCTCAATTGACACGTTGTGCTGCAGCTTGTCGGCGGACAGGAAAATTGCAACGCCCGCCCCCGGATTGCCGGCGTCCGGAGCGCTCTCCTGGATGGGCTTCAGCAGCATGTACAGCGATCGGTCGGATTTCTCGGCCGCCAGCTTCAGCGAGCCGGCAGCACCTGCCTCCGCTCCACTTCTGGTGAGCGTCGCCTTGATCGCATTGCCCACCAGCACCTCGTGCTCCGGTTCGCCCGCCTGAAGATGGTTCCCCACTACCCGCAGCAGCTGGCTTTCTTTCATCATGCGTGATGCGGTCTCGTTGACCCGTATCACATGGCCGCGTTCATTGAGAATCACGACGCCGAAAGCAAGCTGGTCGATCGCCTTTATATAGGCATTGTTCTCGAGGGACTGCCGGCGACTGCGCTCGTAGATTCCCAGTGCGACCTTCAGGTGCGGATATATCCGCATCATCAGGGACTTTTCGGGCAAACCGAACTCACCGAGCGGCGCGCGGCGCGACAGCTTCAGGCTCCCGAGATAGGTGTTGCCAAAGGTGACATTTAGGGCAAGAACGTCGGTGTCGTTGTCCAGCTTCAGCAGTTCGTTGTAAAAGCGCGACCGAAAGAACGCCTCACGCGATACCCGGTCGAAGATGTTGCAGGCGACACCTTCCTCGAGGTCGAGAAACGGATCATCGGGAAAATTCGCGGTGCGATACACCTCCATGAGGGACTGCCGTACATTCGCGTCGAACATATACCCCCGATCGCCCCGCGCCGGTTGCCGCAGCACTAGAGTTGCGGCGCACGCCTGGAAGTGATCGCACAGGGCTTGCAGAAATTCGCTCCAGGGGCTGGGTGTGTGGATGCTGCGATACAGGGTGAGCAGTAGCTGGTCGAAGGCGCTGGACTCGCCGTGCAACAGAGTGCCAATGGAGTGGGGACCATCATTTTTCATGCCTCCGAGTTTACCGTCACTCAAGGGGATGTCGCAGTGTTACGCGCCCCAGAGGTTCGTTTTTAGGTAGCCCTCGGTGTCGCCGACGATATGAACCTCGACGATGCGCCGGCGGAAGTGGTAGCCGTCCCCCTCGGCGGCAAAAGAATCCAGGTAGCGGCCGCCGAACACGATGCGCGGACTACCGTCACGCTGATGAACAATCAGGAAGCGCGAGGTGGCCGCGGCGCAGCCCGTTAAGTCGATGAAAACGTCGACATTCGTGATGTAGTGCAGAGCGCGCGTCGTGGCGTAGATCTGCGTCGGGTCGCCCGGCGTTCCATTGGCGTCGTAGAAGACATTCTGGCTCAGTAGATTCCGCACGCCCTCCACGCCGGCATAGACCTGGCCCAGGCCTCCGAAGACGATCTCACCACGAGCGAATAGTTGTGCCAGCTCCTCGACCTGCCCGAGGTCCTGTAGCTCGGCCGAGCGGTGTATGAGGCGCCGAACAGCATATTCCGTGGCAAAGTCCAAGGTGGCAGCCGCCTAGATGCGTAGGCTGCGGTCGCGGGCGTGCCAAAGCGGGATGCTCCAGACGTCCTGTTCCTCGCCGAAGATCGTGTGCTCGCCGACGCGCCATTGCATCAGATACAGCCAGGTGAGGAGGTTCGGATATGGCTCGTAGACCATGCGGTTAAGCGGGACCCCGGTCGCGGTCAGGTGCCGACCCTCCGTGTCGATGAGCTCAAGTTCGATTCTGCGCAGTTCGTCGTTGCGATAGACACTTTTGCGGCTTCCACCGGAGAGATCCACCCGGCGACCATCGCGGGATAGATATCCTTTGAATACCTCATCGTGGGTTGACCCGGGATGCGAATAGGACACGAAAGCCAGCTCAGCCGATTGCCCGTGGCAGTAATTCATGCGGATATCGTCGGTTATCACGCGTGGCCCCCAGGAGCGGTCGCGGATGCCAACACATTCGACTTCGTGGCGGGTCTTGCCGATCTTCACGTGCCCGCTGTAGCGTCCGGACTGATCGATGTGACCACTGAAGAACTCCTTCATGCCCTTGCCAGTGATGATCTCTGGGGGCGTGACACCGTCGAACCGCAGCGCCACCTCGATGTCGCGGCGCGCGTATGTCATCTCGTACTGCCAGCCCTCTTTAATGGTCCGCAGTCGCGTACCGCAGTCCAGTTCGAGAGATCGCAGGTCCACTGGCGCTAACAGCGGCCGATTGACGTCGTAGTGGAACGCCGGGATGTCCCAGGGCAGAAATGCCTTGTCATCCCAGATGAGGCAGCCACCTCCGTATATCCCCAGAACGGGTCGGAACCAGGTGTACAGGTACACGGTAACCGCGGCCTCAGGAACCCAGGCGCCGAACCAGAAAGTCTCGGTCCAAGCCGGCTGGCCCGCATCCCAGCTGTGGAAGGTATCCACCGAGTTTTCCACTACAAACACGTTATTACGTACCCGGTGATGGCCAGAGGTTGAGAAAGTGCCGCAAGGATAGGTGGGGAGGCATCGCCAAGTTAATCACCGGAACTGATTAACCCAGCGCTCGCTATTGAGGCCCGAAGCCCTGACTCGGGTGACCGCCTAGAAATCTATAGCCAATTCCAATGATTGACGGTGGCAGTGCTGCCGGATGACAGTCAGTCCGTGTCAGCGCTGGAATTGGCCCGGACTTGGATCCGGTCCATACGGAGAAATCTGATGGATGCGGCAGACCGAACGGCCATTGAAAGTCTCATTTTCCGTTACGCGCGCTACGTCGACACCGCGCAGTACGAAGCACTCGGTGACTTGTTCGCGGATGCCGTGATCACAGCGAACAAGACCGATGAGGTATTCGTTGGCGCCGCCGCCGTGTGCAATTACTGGCGCATGAGCAACAAGCGCTTCGAATGCGGCACGCCGCGGACGCATCACGTGGTGACGAACCTCGAATTCGAGGTGATTGATGAGGCGACCGTCAACGTGAGGTCCTGCTTTTCGGTGTTCCAGGCCACGCGCCTGATTCCGCTGCAGCCGATAGCCTGCGGTCGATACCAGGATGTGTTTTCCAAATCCCTGGGCGATTGGCGGTTTCGCTCAAAGCACATAGAGGTGACGTTGCTTGGCGACATGAGCGATCACTTGAACGTCGCAATAGCGTGAGGGGCTCTGTGCGGTATTGAGAGCAGAGATTACTTCAGATGGAGTAGAGCAGGCGCGCCGTTCATCTGAACCGATTACGTGGCGACAGTAGGTCTCCGAGGAGTGCGCGGGCCGGAGCCCATGGTGCGGCCATTCGCTAATCGGTTCCGATGATTGACGCGCTCACGCAAACTGATCAGTTTGCGCTTCGAGTCGGCGACTGCTTGTTCGATGTGGAGTTCAGGGGGGATCAAGATGACGTCAATCGTTCGCGGTGGCCTTGTGTTGCTGGGCGTGCTAAGCGGTTTGTCGCTCGCGCCAATGGCGAAATCCGACGAGGCAGTCCTTCAGGAAGTTACGGTCACGGCCCAGAAGCGGACGGAGAACCTTCAGGACACCCCAATATCGATCGTCGCGCTGGGTGCGGCAGATCTGCAGCAGAAGGGAATCACCAATGTTGCGGATCTAGCAAATTACGTCCCCGACCTGCACATCATGCCCTTCGGCAGCGCCTCGACCACTCTGGAGGTCTTCATTCGTGGCGTAGGCCAGGTCGACAGCCAGGTCACGGAGGACTCACCGGTAGCGATCTACCTGAACGGCGTCTATGTTGCCCGGCCAGTGGGCCTTGCGACGGATCAGGCGGACATTGAGCGCATCGAGGTGCTGCGAGGGCCGCAGGGCACGCTGTACGGCCGCAACACCACTGGCGGCGCGATCAACATCATCACCGGAACCCCGCAGGCGCAGCTCGGCGCCTCGGAGCTCGTGAGTTTTGGAAACTTTGGCGCCGTTCGCTCGCAGAGCATGCTCAACGTTCCGGTTACCGACACGTTCGCGGTCAGGGCATCGCTCGACTGGAGCAAGCGCGACGGCTGGGTTACGAACACCGGCGTGGGCGCCGACTGGTCATCCTACGATCAGCTGACCGGCCGCTTTAACATGCAGTGGAAACCGAATGACGCAGTCACGGTCGATTACGGGTATGACCGCGGAAAGAACGTTTACACCAGCGATCTGTACCAGCTGACGATTCCGAGTCCGGCATTCTCATATCTTCCCGCTCAACCGAATCGGCTCTCGAGCACGACGCTCGCAGCACCCTATCAGCCCAGCAACGATCTGATTTCGGGTCATACGCTCACGGTCTCCATCGATACGGCTATCGGCGAATTGAAGTCCATCAGCGCCTACCGGGAAACGTATTCCGACGAATATCAGGACTTCTCAGCCAACACGACGGTTACGATCTACCGTAACGATCCGATCATTGTCGATCAGCACCAGATATCCCAGGAATTGCAGCTGGTAGGTTCCACGAACTCGAAGATCTTCGATTACATCGGCGGCGTTTACTATTTTACGGAGAAGGCCGGGTCCAACGACACTGATCGCATCGACTTGTACGACGTTGTGGAACAAAGCGATGTGACGGCGACCAACACCACCTATGCGGCCTACGGGCAGCTCACCTGGCACCCGACAGCCGCGTCGCCCTGGTCCTTGACCGCCGGCGCCCGATATACGAAGGACGAGCGCAAGGCCGAAAACTTCACGACGGCCCCGGGTTCGACGTCATATGACAATTTCTCTCCCTCGGGGATAGTGTCTTACAAGCTGTCTGAGGACGCCAACCTGTACGCCAAGGTAACGGACGGCTACAAGGCGGGAGGCTTCAACTGGCGCGAAGGTAATTTCGACAATCCGTTCGGCCCGGAGAAGATCACGACTTACGAATTGGGCTGGAAGACCGAATGGCTGCAGCGGCGTCTGCGCTGGAACAACGCTGTCTTCTACTCCAATTACAAGGATATCCAGCTCGACATTCTTGTTCCGAACCAGCCGAACCCTACGCTCACGGAAACAGAGAATGCCGGTAAGGCCAGGGTTGCAGGCGTGGAGACGGAGTTGGACTTTGCCGTGACTGAAGCGGTGCGGTTGCAGCTGAACTACGCGTATCTCTACAACGACATCACCGAGGTCGCAGGCGATGATGCTTCGTTGTATCACCTGCCGGCGGCGCCCAAGAACTCCGTCAACGCCGCAGTAAGCTGGGACATTGCGAAGCTGCCCTTCGGGACCATCAACGCAAAGGCGGACTATTCGTGGCGCAGTGAGTCATTTACCGCCGCGCGCTACGTCATTGACGGGGGCTCGACGGTGCCGTCCTATTCCATCGCTGACGCGTACCTTTCGCTGGACGGTGATAACTGGGTGGGTAAGGGCACTCATGGTCACGTATCGCTGTGGGTTCGCAACCTGGCGGACGCCCAGTACCTGACCGATCCCTTCGGGAGTTTTTCAGGTCTGCACGCGATCAAAACGACGAATTACGGCACGCCGCGTACTTTCGGCGTGGATTTTGGGGTGAAGTTTTAGTTCAGCGCTGCGCCTCCCCAGGACATCGATGTCGGCTCGTAATCGGCTAGCGATCCAGGTAGAGATTGCGGATGTGTGCGATGGCGGCCTCCGTGACGCCCAAGCGCGAGGCAAGATAGGCCTCGAAGGACCCATAGTGCCGGTCCACGCTGCCAAGCATCGCTTCGAGGTAGGTGGGCTCAGAGGCCACGAGCGGTGCTCGAATATCAGGCGGCAGCGCCGAGAGAAATGCCCACGAGCCACTGCGCTGAAAGCTCTCGCCGCCAACGAGAGTATGGAAATCGACGAGGGTATCGGAGAGCGCATAGTCGTCGACGACCGTTTGCTGGGATACCCCGAGCGCGCGCAGCACCACCGCCGTGGCAACGCCGGTTCGATCTTTCCCGGCGGTGCAATGCATAACCAGGGGCGTCTCGCCCGCGGCGAGCAACTCGAATATTGCGGTGAGCCGATCGGCAAAATCTTCCGGCGCGGTGAGGTAGAACTCGGTGATCGCGGCGCGCACCCGCTCCGGTGTCGGGATGCCGACGCGAAAGGCGCCCATGACCGCGCCTGCATCGAGTTCGTAGTCCCAGGTCATGACCTGCCCGGCATCGGGCTTCCAGGAACTGGGCTCCGAATTGCGCTCCGAGGTCGTACGCAGATCGCAGACGGTGCGTACCCCGAGTCTGGCGAGAAGCTGCTGGTCGGCCGCAGTCAGACCTGCCAGCGTTCCGGAGCGGAACAGGCATTGCCAGCGCACCTTGCGTCCATCGGTGCTTTCGTAGCCACCGAGATCGCGAAAGTTGCGGCCGCCTACGAGTGGCACCAGTCGCTGGTGCGAAGTCTGTTCAGGTTCCCCGCCGTGACGCACCAGGCCTCCGGGCTGAGTAGACGAGCTTGCCGCTTCCTGCGGCCGTCATTTCGGCGTCGGAGGCGGCGTGAATTCGAGGGCGAGATGTGAGCTCAGATCGCCCACCAGCTCGAAATTCTTGAACTCCTCGCGCCGCTCCGCAAAGCGCCAGACGCCATGGACCTTCTCAAATCTATCCTCATAGGTGCCGGCAATCACAGGCTGAAGCGGAAACGTCGGTGTCGCTTGCACGACGAGCACGTAGCAGCGCGCCTTGGCGCGGTCGCGGCCATCCTCCTCGAGGATGAGGTTGGTCGTAATGTGGCGCGTCCGCAATGTTCCGGTGTCCGGGTACACCCGATTCCAGCGTCGAAAGAGATTGGCAACCCCGGCCGGATCCTGGCGAAAGACTCCGGCATCACCTGGCATGTAAACGTTGGCGTGCGCAAAGAGCTCCCCGACTGCATCGAACTCGGCCTGGTCCATCAGATGGGCATAGCGATGCAGCAGATTCTGAATCTGCAGGTAGTCTGAAAATTCCATGGTGATCCTCTGTAACTCCGCCGATCCAGTGCAATCAGTTGAGCGGCGCCCAGCTGCGGTTAGGGTAGAGCAGAGTAACGGGCGAGTACAGCCACTCCAGCCGGTATGCGCGGCGGCCGAGAAACTGGATAAGCCGCTGATCGTCGAGGCGGTGGGCGCGGATAGCCGTCTCCAGCTCCGCGTTTCCGGATGCGATGCTGCCGATGCGATGTCCGAGCAGAGTACTGAGTTCCGCGAGATCAGCGCTTTCAATTGCGCTGCCGAGCCGGCGCACACGCTCCATGCACTGGATCAGGATCGAGACCTCAGTTGCGCGCGACTGCGCAAAGGGCTTCGTCAGCGCGGGGCGGACGTCAAGCTCGTTGGCCGAGAGCGCTGCGCTCGCCAAGGGATCGGGCGCGCCTTTGTCGGAGGGCATTTCTGGCATCGCGATGGTGATGCCCATGAACTCGGCCATCGCCTCAAGTGTGGAGCGATCGCCGACGTAACGGTAGGCGAGATACCAGGCGAGCGGCTCGTGCGCATCGGCAACGAGCGTGCGCTCGGCGATGGGGATCATGCCGCGCATGTTCTGCTGCACCCGGTAGTAGCGAACGGCCTGCAGATCCACCGGCAGACCAGAGCGCTGCCCGTAACGCTGCATCAGTCCTGTGAGCCCACCGGAGGGGTTCCAGAACTCGCGTACGCAGATGTTACCGAGATCTTCCATGGGATCTCCCAGATGACCCCACTCCCAGTCGATGACGGAGGTGACGCGGTTGTCCTCGAACAGAAAGTTTGCTGGGCCGGTGTCGCCTTGCACCAGGGAGACCCGGCTCACTCGGGTAGGCACGTGCCGCTCCAGCCAGTCGATCCCGTAGGTAATGAGAGGATCCTGGTAGCCGGCGAGGAACTGCTTCCAGCGGCCGGTTACGAGATCCATCTCGCCCAGCGCGCAATCGCGGACGCTGGTTGGCCGCGGAAATTCTACCTGGGGAAATCTCTCGATATCGGTGGTATGCAGATCTGCGACGATGTCGAAGAAGTGCTCCATGACGGAGCGCTGCTGATCGGGGGGCGCGTTTTGCAGGTCCGAGCGACCGCGCACGCGCTCGAACAGCGTGCACGCGAGCACATCGTTCTGAGCGAGCACCCGCGGTACCGGCACGCGGCTGTCGCGCAGTGTTTCTACGATGCGTGTCTCGCGTGCCAGGGACCACGGATTTCCCGGAATGGGCGTGCGTTCCAGGCGCAGGAACCCTTCTGCCACGCGTCCCGCGGAATCCTTGACGTCGACCACCCACGCCTCACGGCGCGCCGTGTGGCGCTCGAGACGCGTGATTTCGCCGTTGCCTACCTTGCACAGCCATTCGGGGATGCCGCTTGGAAGATCGTGGGTGAGCATGAGGTCCTCGTTAAGGTGGCGCAGGCGTTGGACGCCTAGACGTGTCGCGCCGCTGCGATACGTAGCCGTGCGCGGGCAGCGATTCAGACACCGCTATTATATGGAGAAGGAATGTCAGGGCCAGTGCCCTCGGTAGTCAAAAAATCGATGCAGTACCTTGCTCAACCGCATGCAGTACCCGCTGGGAGGGTATTGCCGCTGCGTGGGCGCAGTCCGCGGACGGTGGCCTGAGTGGTCCTGCTCGATGAGCTTAGCCTGTATGAGGATGGCATTCCGCACGCCGCCTACGACCGTGTCCGCGGCGAGCACGCGATTCACTTCAACCCCGGAGCTCATCCGTTCTACGCAGTCTTAAGTCACGCGGAGGCGGCGACTGTGTTGCAGGAGACGGCCGTCTACTCATCAGCGCTGCAGGGCATTCTCATCGAGGATGTGTCTGCAGAGATGCGTCCGGTCATGCGCGCCATGCTGCCCTTCGCAGATCCGCCCGAGCACAGTGACCTGCGGCGCAAGCTTTTCCCGCCGCTGATGCCAAACCATCTGGCAGGACTGAAAGCGCAACTGGAAAACATCTGTGCCGATATCGTGGAGCAGGCCGTTAACGAGCGGGACATCGATTTCGTACAGCGCCTTGCCGCTGAAGTGCCACTGGCGGCATTCGGCCTGCTGATGGGGCTTGAGCGCCGCCAGATCGAGCCGTTGAGGGCACCCAGCGACGCCGTCATCGAGCAAGGAATCAACAACAGCGGTAACGCGGTCGCGGATCTGTGCCGGTGCCTTGAGGAATTCATCGACGACCGGCTGCGGGCGCCCCGCGAGGACTACATGACGCGGCTGGCACAGGTGGATTTTGGCGACCGGCCCATGACCCGACTCGAGCGCAACGGAATGCTGCTGCAGATCGTAATCGGTGGCCTCGAGACAACCCGCAGCGCATTGGCCGGGTTCCTCGTGGCGCTCGGCGAGCATCGCGCGCAGTGGGAGGCGCTGTGCGCGGCCCCGGCCCTGATCGGCAACGCCGTCGAGGAGTCACTGCGCTATGTCAGCCCGATCAATTATCTGCGCCGCACGACCGTGAGTAAGACGACGCTGTCTGGTGTCACGCTTCCCGCGGGCACTCGCATCGTGGTGTTTCTGGGCGCTGCCAACCGCGATCCGGCGCGTTTTGCGCAGCCACACCAGCTCGATGTCCGGCGCAGCAATGCCCGCCAGCACCTGGCACTCGGCGCCGGCGCGCATTTCTGCATGGGAGCGGGACTGGCCAGAATGCAGCTGATCGCTTTCTGGGGTGCGTTCGTAGCTCGCGTCGCGAGCTTCGAACTGAGCGGGCCGTGCGAGCGCGGGCGCGTAATCCAGCAAAACCTCATTAAGAAGCAACCGGTCCGCCTGCATGCCCGTGGGAACTCTCCGCCTAAGGTAGTCCGAGTAGGGGAGGGATAGATGTGCCAATGAGGCGGTGATACTCCGGCTGCCGCGCTTTGGCCATACTTCAACCATGCAAGTGCGAACTGTCTGTCGCTGTTGCAGCGCCGCCTGCGGGATCGTCGTCACGGCGCAAAGCGGGCACATCCTCGACGTCAAGGGCGACGATGACAATGTCCGAACCCACGGGTACATCTGTCCCAAGGGGCACTCGCTGGGCTATTTTCATCATCGCGCGGATCGGCTGAATTTCCCCCTGTTGCGCGGGCAACAGTCCAACTGGGTCGAGTCCCTCGACGATCTCGCCGGCAAACTGCAGAAGCTGATTGCACAATTCGGCGCCGACAGCATCGGCGTGTATCAGGGTACCGGTGCCGTGAGTGATACGGTCGGCTTGCCCGTCATCGAACGGTTCATCCGCAAGATCGGTTCGAGCCAGTTCTACACCGCTGCGACCGTGGACGTAGCCCCGGCCTTTCGCGCCAGCGACATGGTCTGTGGCACCTGGTACCTGTTCCCGGTGTGGATCCCGGAGGACGAGGAAAACAGCCTCGCGATATATCTTGGCTCCAATCCCGCGGTCTCCAACGGTTATCTGACGATGCTGCCAGATCCGCAGCGTCGGATCCGCGCCTTCCGCCGGCGCGGCGGCAGGCTTTGGGTCATAGATCCGAAGAGGACGCAAACCGCGGTGCTCGCCGACCGCCACCTGGCCCTACGGCCGGGGTCGGATGCGGTACTGCTGGCGTGGCTGGTGCGTGAGCTGCTGAATGAGGAGCCGACTTCGGACAAATACGCGGGCGCGAATTACGAAGACTACCGGCGCATGACCGGTGCGGCGGAGCGCGCACGCCTGCTGCGCGCGGTGCAGCCGTTCACTCTGGAAGTCGCGAGCGCCGAGACCGAGCTGCCTGCAGAGTCGTTGCTGGAATTGCTTGCAGACGTTCGCGCCGCAGGGCGTATCGCGGTGGTCGCGGGGACGGGGATCACATTCGGCAGGCATGCACTGCTGACCGAATGGCTGCGCTGGGTGCTGCTGATAGTCACCGGCTCGCTCGATCGCCGCGGAGGCATGTGGTTCAACCCGGGATGGCAGTATCCGTTGGAGCGCCTGACGGAGTGGACTCACTCGCCTCCCGAGGGCCTGCTGGGTCCGGGTCCTAAGGCGCGTCCCGAGTTGCACAGTGTGTTTGGGCAACGGCCGGCGATTGCCATTGTCGATGAGATTGAAGCCGGGAATTTGAAAGCGCTGATGGTCTGCGGCTCGAATCCCCTGACGGCTTTTCCCAATCCCAGGCGCACGGAGGCAGCCCTCCGGTCGCTGGACACCCTGGTCTGCATCGACGTCGTGCAGACGCCGCTGACGGCGATGGCCTCGCATGTATTCGCGTCCGTCGGACAGCTGGAGCGTGCCGACGTCGTGGCAGAGGTAAGCACCAGTTACGCACCAGCAGTCGTGCCGCGGGTCGCGGAGCGTCGGCCGATGTGGTGGATGCTGCGCGAATTGGGACGCCGCCTGGGCGTCGATGTGCTTGAGGGGCTCGACCCAGATGTGGACTCCGACGACGAGGTGATTCGCCACCTGATGGCTTACAGCCGGGACGGAAGTGATGCCCTGATCGCCGCCGGGAGTAACGGACTGACGCCGCCGCGACTTTACGGATGGGTCCGTGAACGGGCCCTTCCGAATGGGCGCTGGCGTCTCACGCCGCCGGAGATGATCGAACGGCTCGGGGAGCTGGTGAGCACTCTGACCGGTCGGTCAAGCCCTGACGCGAGGCATCCGATGCTGTTGATTAACGCGCGCCAGCTCAGCCGGACGAATTCAACCGCCTACGTATCGCCCGATGTCTCGCGTGACTTGCCGCAGGTGCACGTCAATCCCGATGACGCCGTTTGCCAGGGACTTTCAAACGGCGATCGGGTTCAGGTTCTTAGTGAATTCGGCAAGCTGTGCGCGCAGGTCCACACCGACGGTCGCCTGCGGCGGGGGGTCGTGTCGATGTCGCACGGTTGGCATGAGGCAAACGTCTCGGAGCTGACTTCGGCGATCGAAGGGGTCGATCCGCTCACGACCCAGCCGCAGATGAACGCGCTGCCGGTTTCACTGACGAAGGTGGCCTAGCTCGTCCGCGGCATTTTGTTCGCCTCGCTTGCGACTAGGATCCATGAGCTGACCGCTGCTAAACGGGCGCAAGCGCGGCTCGATTCTGTCGTTATCGCAATCCGTTGACGGCCGATTCAATCGGCTGCAGGGACGCGGTTTTGTTGGTGGACGGCACGTTCTCGTGCAGACATTCAGCTCATCGAATGGTATTGGCGATTATTATCAATCGGTTACGGGGCCGGGAGCACCGCTAAAGGCCTCGGGCTTTGGTCATCCGTTCGATTACGGTGGTCTTATGCTCCTGAGCCAAGTGGCTGTATCGCTTAACCATGGCCATCGTGCGGTGGCCAAGGACGTCTGCAATCTCAAGGAGACTCGAGCCCTGACTGGCCAGGTAAGAGGCGCAGGTGTGTCGGAGGTCGTGGAAGCGGAAGTCCGTTATCCCGGCGGCTGCCAGTGCGGCGTACCAGTGGGCATCGAAGGCTAGGTAAGGCTTGCCCGGGTCCGATCTCGAAGGAAAGACGAACCGGCTTGCGCCACTGTTGGTGGCCTTGATTGTTCTGAGGTCAACGAGAGCCTTCCCGACTAGTGGGAGCCGTCGCGGGTCGCCATTTTTGGTGTCCGGGATGATTGCCTGGGGCGACTGACCGTCGACGTTGACGTCAGTCCACTGCAGCCGAATCAGTTCGCCCCGGCGGGCACCGGTCGAGATTGCAAGGAGCACCAGAGCGCGAAGAGGGGGCCACCCAGACTTAGCGCAGGCAGCCAGCAGTGCGTCTCGTTCCTCATCACGTAGGAAGCGAATCCGGCCTCGCGCCTCTTTCTTCTTGCTGACGTCGCGCACCGGATTCCGGTCGATGAGGCGCCACTCCATCAGGGCCGTGCTGAAGATGTGAGACAGGGTGGCGAGGTAACGATTCACGGTGGCGCCGGAGCGCTTATACCCGGGCGCTGATGTCTCCGGGCCTGCCTCGGTTCTTCGGACCTTACCGCGGGTAAAGGGTTGCGCTGCCAGCGCGTCCCGAGCCTCTGCGATGCGATCCGGAGTGATCTCCGCGACGGTCAGGCTGCCAAAGCGGGCTACCCACCACGCAATGTGACGTTCTGTGTTCACTGTTCGTGAGGGACTCGCGTCGGCCAGCACGGTCTCGCTATAGCGCTGGGCGAGGGATTTGAAGTCGATGCGCTGCCCACGGGAGTGTGGAAAGTGGCGACCCTCGAGAATCGCTGATTCGATCGAGGCGGCCCACCGCTCTGCGTCCTTTCGGTTGCGAAAGGTCTCGCTGTGCGAGGGGTGTCCCTTCAGTCGAATTTGTACCCGGTAGGAGATTCGACCGGTGAGTGGGCTCGTGAGGCGCTGAATCGACGCCATTTCCTTGTCGCGGACCCTCAAGTGAGCGATTTCCGGGCGGAACTTTGTGCCTGTGGGTACTAATATAAAACGTGCGAAATCGGCGCGTTATGCCAGAAAGTCGGTTCTTGCGGATATCCTTCTGAGGCGTATCCCACAGAGCGTATCCTTGTGGGATACGAGACCATGGAGTACCATATCCCACAGAGTTAAATTGTGTGGGATACGATGGTTAAACTCACCAGTCACCATGAAAAAGCCCTGAGCCTGCTGTTCTCGGAGCTCGATGCGACGGCACGCGAGCAACCCGAGGCTTTTCTCGGGACCCCGGGGAATCTGACGCTGCGCAAGAACGAGAGCGGCACGGAATTTTGGGTCCACCGCTTCTCGAACGCGCTCGGCGAGCGTCAGGAAGTCTACCTGGGGACGGACGAGGATCCATCGGCCAAAACCCGCGTGGAGTCCTTACGCCAGAGAATAGAGGAGGCCAACTCCACGATTTCGCGGGTGAGGGTGCTCGCGCGCGCGGGTTTCGCAACGGTGGATCGCAAGACGTATGCAACCCTGGCGAGCTTGCACAACCATGGCCTGTTCCGGGGTGGGGCGGTGTTGATCGGGTCGCACGCATTTGGAGCACTGCTGAACGCGCTGGGTGTGAAAGCCGTGCCCTACGCCACCGAGGACGTCGACATCGCTCGCCCGGAGGTATTGGCGTTGCCGGAGATCCCGCCGTTCATCGACATGTTGCGCAATACCGGCATCAAGTTCTTCGAAGTGCCTGCGTTGAGTTGTCGGCAGCCCGCGACTTCATTCAAAGAGGGCGGCAAGTCCCGGCTGACCGTAGATCTGCTCGTACCTTCCGCAGGCGAAGGCTACTCCACGGTTCCGGTCCCGGAACTCAAGGCCCATGCCAGGGGTCTTCCGTATCTGCGCTACCTGCTATCGGGATCACAGGAGGTGCCCATATTGAGTCCGCACGGGGTGGTGCTGGTGCGCGTGCCGGTTCCGGAGCGCTATGCGATCCACAAACTCCTGGTATCCCAGCTTCGCACCGAGACCAGGAGCAAATCGGCAAAAGATCTCAGCCAGGCGGCGATCCTCATTGAGGCGCTTGTCGAAAGCTTTCCTGGCGCGGTCCAGGAGGCGCTGTCGGCGGCACCGAAGAGCGCAGCCAGGCACCTGCGCCGCGCTCTGACCGCTCTGGAGCGCTACCTGCCGGCTGATGCGGACGCGGCATGGGACGTACTGTGTCCTACCAGGTCCACCGTGAAACGTCTTACCCGTGACGAACGCTGATCGCGTTCATATTATGGTTCATGGGTTCAAGGAGCAGTCATGGCGAAGTTCATATATGTGTTTCGGGGTGGAGCGTTCGTGGAGAAGGGATTATCGGCAAGCGCGATGCAGGAGCACCTGAAGCTCTGGGGCGCTTGGATGGGTGAGCTGGCCAAGCAGGGGCATCAGCCCGCCGGTAACGCCGTGCATGATGGTGGGCGCACCATTCGAGGCAAGAAGAAGGTAGTGACCGATGGCCCGTACGCGGAGCTGAAGGATCTGGTCACCGGCAACCTGGCAGTCGAGGCGGCATCACTGGATAAAGCGGTGGATCTCGCGCTCGGGTGCCCCATCTACATCTACGACGGGTCGGTCGAAGTGCGCCCCGTGCAACAGGTTGGATGAACGAGTCCGCCGAAAGCGACAGACCGGAAGCACTGGTCGCGAGCCTGTTCCGACACGAGTCGGGCAGGCTCGTGGCCGCGCTCACCCGCGCGTTCGGTCCCCATAACCTGCAGCTGGCCGAGGACGTGGTACAGGAAGCCCTGGAAACCGCGCTGCAGGCGTGGAAATTCCAGCTGCCCGACAACCCGCGCGCCTGGCTGAGCAAGGTGGCGCGCAACCGCGCGCTTGACGTGATTCGCCGCGGCGCGGTAGAGCGGCGTTTCGTCGACGGCCATCGCGAGCAACTCGCCTCCGAATGGGCTGGCGCCACGACGCTGGAGGAGTCTTTGGCCGAGAGCAGCACCGCCGAGAATCAGTTGCGCATGATGCTGACGGTCTGTCAGCCGCAACTATCCGAGGAAACTCAGGTCACGCTGATTCTTAAGTTCTTGTGCGGGTTTGCCTCCGGGGAAATCGCCGCGGCATTTCTCAGCACCGAGGAGACCATCGACAAACGCCTGCAGAGGGGTAGGGCGGTGTTGCGGCAGATAGAGTTGCTGGCGCCGGCCGCCTTCGCCGGTTCCGAGGATGCGCGACTTGGCGCGGTATTGCGTGCACTGTATCTGCTTTTCAATGAGGGCTATCACGGCAGTCATCCCTCGATGCCCACGCGCGTGGTGCTGTGCGAGGAGGCCATCCGACTCTGTGCGTTCCTGACGGAAGGGGTCGACAGCGGCGCGCCGCAGGCGCACGCACTAATGGCCCTGATGTGCTTTCATTTCTCGCGCGTACCCGGGCGCGTCGATTCGGAGGGCATCTACCTGCCCCTGGCGCAACAGGACCGGGCGATTTGGGATCGCGCGCTCATGGAGCGCGGCCTCGCCCATCTGAACCATTCGGCCCGGGGGTCAGAGCTGAGCGCGCTGCACCTGGAAGCGAGCATCGCCTGTCAGCACTGCTTGGCTCCGTCGCTGGCGGCAACGGACTGGAACGTGATTTTAGGACTGTACGATCTGCTCTATAAGTGCAACCCGAGTCCCGTGATTGCCATCAACCGGGCGCTGGCACGAGCGTACGCCGGTGATCCGCAGCGCGCCTTGAGCGAGGCCGTTGAACTGGCCGACGAACCCGCACTGGCGCACTACCCGTTCTACTGGGCGGCGCGGGGTGAGATTCACGCACGGGCAAATCAGCGCGACGCAGCGCACGGCTGCTATCAACGGGCAGCCACGCTGGCACGCAGTCCGGCGGAGGAGCGCGCCTTCCTGCGCAACGCGGCTACTCATCGAGATCCAGGATAGACCCCGCTCTCTAGGAGACTTGCGATGGCTCAAATGGTGGTGATTTACAACATGCCAAAGGATCCGACGGCCTTTGACAAGCACTACTTCGAGATCCACGTGCCGCTGGCAAAAAAGCTGCCCGGACTGCGGAAATACGAGGTCAGCCGGGGATTCATCGCCACCCCGGCCGGGGGCTCGGGCGCATACATGGTCGCTACGCTGCATTTCGAGGACCTGACTGCGATCCAGGGCGCTTTCGAGAGTCCCGAAGGGCAGGCCTGTGCCGCGGATCGGGCGATTTTCGCGCCCGCCGAGAGCGATTTTAAGATGTTCTTGTTTAACGCCTGCGAGCTCTAACTCGTTCTGAGGCGGCAGGGGCGCGCACTTATGAGCGGTGTCGCAATCCGTCGGTCTTGGAGTGAGTCAATTGATGACGGTCTGGCATGTCTAAATCCTGGACACACGCGGCGGACCACGCGGTATCGGGTGCTGGGTAACGGACGGACACACCCCGCTAACGCGATGGGCCGTCAATTGTCGGGTTGGTTCAGAAACTCGCGCATTGCGAGATTCACCAGTTCCGGTCGTTTGTTGAACGTTCCGTGATTGCTCGCAGGCACGATGAAGAGTTGCCCATTCGGCAGGTCTCGGAATATCTCCGCGCTTTCCTCGATGGAGGTTAAGTCGTGGTCGCCAGCCACGACGAGCACCGGTATTGATATCTTCTTGAGGTCGGCAGGTTCTATCACGACGGGTTGAAGCCACATGTCGTAGGTCTTCGCCAATAATGTCATCCAGTGTTCGGGACCGTCGGGACTGACCCTCGAGTAGTCAGGAAAGAACCAGGGCGGCAGCCCGTTGGCCACCGCGCGAAGGTGTTCGGTCAATTGTTGAGGCGACCATTGAGCGCGCTGCTTTGTCTCCGGAGAGAGATCCGCTCGGATGTTCGCGCCCGAGATGACCAAACGACGCACCATTTGCGGGTGATCTCGCGCGAGGATCAACGCAAGATCGGCACCATCACTGTGTCCCACGATGTCCACAGGGCCGATGCCAAGGCGCTCGATGATGGCCGCTGTGTCATCTGCCATCATCTGGTAGGAGAGAGACCAGGGGCCATCAGGACTGTGCCCATACCCTCGCTGATCGATGCCGATGACGGTGCGATAGGTCGCAAAATAATCCCGTTGCTTGGCGAAGCTGTTATCAAAGAAGGCCATCCCGCCGTGTAGAAACACGATTGGCGGCCCACGACCATAGATTTGCGTGTAAAGCTTGGCGCCTCGTACCTCGACGTAACGCTGAGAAGCCTTAAGGTCCTCCGCGTATGCCGCCGCGGGGGCGAGCGCGACGACAGTGGCGAGAATGGCGGCGGTAAAGTCATTCATGGTGTCTCCCTGCAAACACGCCGAAATACGCGGATCCGCAATCCCTTGATGGGAATTGCGGGTGTGCCGAGTAGACGGCAAATCGCGGCGCGCGATGACGTTGGTGCAAACCCCGTGCGACCGAAGACTCGGAAGTAACAGGACCGACCCGTCAGTGGCGGCAGGACGGGTCGCCTCACCGAGCCAGAGGGTCCGCAGGAGTCTCCAGGGGACGATCTCCTGGAGACTCCTGTGGTGTACCGCCGAGCGGTTACTTCGGAATCGATTCCACCTGCGCCGGAGTCAGGTCCTGGGGAAAGCAATGTGGCTGCTCAAATCCCGTCGGAGCCGTGCCCGCGGCTGCGTAGATGATGTTGTCGGTGTTGTCAGGTGCGACGCCCGACGGAACGACATTGAGGCCGGCCAGGATTCGCATGCGGAACGCAATGGCATGATCGGCGCACGAGGAATCGCCGCTGACACCGAGACCGCCGATCACCTTGCCGTTCTGATAAAGCGCCACGCCGCCGCCGAACGTAATGATTCCGCCGGGCACTGCGCCGATGCCGCTGTTACGCGGAAGGAAGGTCGGATCAAACGGGTTGGAATTGTTCAGGCCATAGAGCGAGCCGCCCGGCTGCGTCGGCCCATAGAGGTTGGCTGTCGAGAGGGCAAGGCCGCTGTTGCTGAAGTCATTGGCGGTGCCGGCCTTGGCGATCGCGATGGCGCGGCTGCCGGGCCAGGGATCGTTACCGCTGTTGACGACGGAACACAGGGTGCCATTGCGATCGACGATCGCGGACCACATGCGATTCGGTTTGAAGATTCCGCCGTTCGCATCGGGAAAAGTTATCACTGTCATCAGCTGGGACTGCAGATGCGCAACGACATTGCCCGGAATGGTGCACTGCTCGTGCGAGCTGTTCCAGTCCGGCGAGTCCGCGAGAGCAGTGGTGGCCACTGCGCCCAACGCGAGCAGTACTGGAAGTGTGGTAAGTGTTTTCACGTTCATATCTCCCCGATTGGTTATTCGATCTGACTGGATGGAGCCGGCAGCGTCCGACACTGAACTACGGTTGGCGCGCGCCGGAATCGGCTGCCAGCCGATCAAGCCACGCGAAAGCCCGTGGATTAAGCCAGACTAAAATTGCGGCAAGAAGAGGTTTCTATAGAAATCGCTGCGCGCGCAAGTGCGGTGATCGGGTCGCGGGGTGAATCCGAACAGGTTGGGGAATCGGAAATCACCACGCGATTCAGCCGCGTGCGCTGCGCACTTGTCGTCACATCGAGCGACCGTGAGCTTGACGTAGGATAATATCCATCACAGTCTCGCTCTCGCTGACGTTGAGCGATGGGGCCGGGACGAACCAAAAAGTCCGGGGGCACGGTCAGGACGGGAATCCGTCAACGGCTGTTCTTCGCTCCTGACTGCAACACACTGGTGCTACATATGCCGCCAGTTAGCACACCCACTTCGCGCATGAGAACGATCAAACTGCCTTGCATCCTGGTTTCGATGGCTACGCTGTTGCTGGGAAGCGGATTCGCTCGCACTGCGGTCTCTGATCCTCTGAATATCTACTTCATTGACGTGGAAGGAGGGCAGTCGACGCTGATCGTGACCCCGGATAAGCACTCCCTGCTCGTGGATAGCGGCTGGGCCGGCCAGGGGACAGGCTTCTCTCCGGCCGACCCGCACCAGGCGCGGGATGCCAACCGGATTGTGGCCGCCGCAAAGGATGCGGGGGTCACGCGAATCGATTTCCTGCTGATCACCCATTTTCATCCCGATCATGACGGCGGTGTCGCGGAGCTGGCGAAGCTCATGCCCATAGGGACGTTCATCGACCACGACAGCCCCAGCTGGGGGGCCGTGATCACGGGCCCTGATATCGAGCCGGCCTTTGATGCATACAAGGCTGTCCGTGCGGGCCACACGCACATCGTGCCCAAGCCTGGCGATCGACTCCCAATCCCGGGCGTAGCGGCTACCGTGATCAGTTCCGATGCTCAGGTCCTGACTCAGCCGTTGCGCGGTGCTGGTGCTCAAAACCCACTCTGCAGCAGCACATCTCTGATCCGGGCCAATGATCCATTCGAGAACCCGAGGTCGACCGGTATTCTCCTTCAGTTTGGTCGCTTCCGGTTCCTGGACGTGGGTGACCTGAGTGGCAAGCCGCTCCGCGCTCTGGCGTGCCCGAGATCCCTGATTGGCGCTGTGGACGTGTACCTGGTGGCACACCACGGAGGGCCGGATGCGGCCGATCCGGCGAGCTTCGCGGCATTCAGTCCCGTCGTGGCGATCGTGAACAACGGAGTCACCAAGGGCGGAGGTGCAGCCACGTTGCACTCGCTTCACCACGTCGCTGGCATCAAGAACGTGTGGCAGTTGCATGCCTCGAGCAATAGCGGGGCCGAGAATTTTCCGCAACCCGTCATTGCGAACCTCAATGAAGGAAATTCGTTCTGGCTCAAGCTCGAGGCGCAGCCGGACGGTTCGTTCCGGATACACAATCCGCGCACAGACACCTGGACGAGCTACGCAGCGCGCGCTCCCGCTGGAGCCGAATAATCACCTGGCGCATAGGACGATCTTGAGAAGAAGGTAATGTGATCTGAGGGCTAGGTTTGACGGCGGCGGAGCACGGGTAGTACTTCGGTGCCGTAGAACTCGATGACCTTCTGCTGATCGGACTGACCTGAATGAACGTTCACGATGGTCACGCCGCTGTCAAAGAGTTCCGTGACTGCCTTCACGTGTGCAGCGGGCTCGGAACTGACCGTCCAGTCTCCATAGACTTTCGGCAGCGGCAGTTCAGCTTCGGCGCGCTGCTCGATCTGCGCCGGATCCGGAATGTTCTGGTAGCCCTTGAAGGCCTTGGGAATGAAGTTCCAGAGTTTCGCCGACGCGCGCGCCTCACTCTCGCCGCCTACAACGACGAATGCCTCCACGAGCACGGGCATCGAAGCGGGATCCTTTCCAGCCGAACGGGCGCCGCTTTCCCACTCGCCCCGGTGCTGCTTCCAGGTCTGCGGATCCGTGATCAGGCCGTCGCCGTGTTCGCCGGCGAGCTTCATCGCCTTGGGGCCATTCGCCGCCAGGAGTAGGGGGATGGGCTGGGGTGGCGGATCGTACAACTTGCCATCTACGGTGTAATGCGTGCCCCTGTGCTCCAGCCTTTGACCGGTCCAGAGCTGGCGGATGATGTCCACCGCCTCAATGAGCCGGTCCCACCGCTCGCGCCACGCTGGCCACCGGCCCGTCGCCGCCTGTTCATTGAGGGCTTCGCCCGAACCAAGCCCGAGGAAGATTCTGCCGGGAGCAAGCTGGCTCAGGGTCGCGAATGCCTCGGCCACGACGGCCGGGTGGTAGCGCAGCGTCGGACACGTGACGGTCGTCCCCATCCAGATGCGCTCGGTGTGCTGACCGAGTGCCCCGAGGGTCACCCACGCCTGTCCTGAGTGGCGCTCGTTAGCCTGCCACGGCTGGAAGTGGTCGCTGGTCGAGACGAGGTCGAAGCCGGCTCTTTCGGCGGACGTTCCGAGCCGGATCAGCTCGGGCACTGGGAACTGCTCGTGCGCGAGCATGAAAGAGATCATGCCCTTTGAGAGTCGCCCTGACGGCCTGGTAGCGCCCGACCTGGTCCCCACCGCCCGGGCGGCCCCGGTCGCGCGATCCTCGGATGCCGATGCGCCCGGCCCCTGTCCGGCGCCTGCCGCCGCGCACAGGGCCGATTTCAGAGCGTAGCGTCGGCGGGCGCCAGCGAAGTCCTCGTCAGCTGCTACCCACATTGAAAGAATCTCCGAGCACGCAGGTTTTGAGACCGATACGTTCGCGTCTCACGGGCTGAAGTTCTTTAGGTGTCGAGGAGGGCTGCGTGTAGGACCCTGCCGCAAGTGCAGGCGGCGAGGACCGCATGCCAGGCAGGGGTCCGACGGACATGCAATCCATCGGGGATGGTCCGAAATTCACCGTTCCGGTCTCTCTGGGCCGCTGCGGGGGAGGCGTCAGTGCGAATCCAGTGCACTGACTTTATCTGCCGGCCAGCGACTCGAAGCGAGGGGCGCCGGGTGCGGGCGGAGGGAGCACGGGCAACCGGTTCGGGTAGACCCCTCGCGGCGCCTTCGGATCTTAGGCTCGTCGACCACCAGAAGGACGAGCGCTCGCAGCTACCTAAAGTGCATCGATCCGTTGCCGAAGAGTCCAACCAGCCCAATGACGATAAGATAAATGGCCACTATGTAATTCAATAGTCGCGGTACGACTAGGATCAATATGCCGGCGATCAGTGAAGCGATTGGCGTCAGACTCAGGTTCATTGTTGTAGGTCCGTGTAGGGGGTGAGGCTCGTGAGGGTGCTCTTGAGCTAAGCCATCCAGTAATCACTCTGACGAACGCTTCGAAGAATAGCCCGGCGCCTCAGGCGCCGGGTACCAATCAATCGACTTGGTGGTGGACGCCCCTGAGTTACCGGGCTGCGGCGCAGGCTAGGACGCGACTCTCGAGCGCACGATTAGGTGGTAGACAACCAGCACTGCCACGGCGCCCAGCACGGCGACGATCAAGCTGTAGAGGTTCAGTCCGGACACACCTGCCATCCCGAAGGTATTGAACAGCCAGCCGCCGACAACGGCGCCGACGATACCGAGGCCGATATCCATCACGACGCCGTCGCCCGACTTGTTGACGATTTTGCTCGCGATGAAGCCAGCGATAAGACCGAGAACGATCCAGGCAATGATTGTCATGTGAAGACTCCTTGAGTTCGTGGAAGGGTTGGCTCCTTTGGACTTGCGGGGCCGGTGCCCGCGACCTTGCCCCAGAGGCGTCGCAACCTCGACTTCAGCTGCCCCCACTCAGTGGCGATGCTTTCCCAGTTCATGGGCGTTCCGCCAAAGCGGTGCGGGCGGCGCCTTCGTCCAGGATAAGAACTTCGACACGCCGGTTTTCTTGACGTCCCGCAGCGGTATCGTTGTCGCCGACGGGGGAACTCTTACCGAGTCCTTTCGTCAGAATGCGGTCGTTGGCAATTCCCATGCCCGTCAACGCATCGCGCACTGAATCGGCGCGGCGCTCGGAGAGGCCCTGGTTGTAGTCATCGCCCCCGACATTATCGGTATAGCCATCGATCTGGACGTTTCGCGTCGGGTAGGCACGCAGGAACGTGGTAAGCCTATCCAGCGTCTGACGCGATCCCGACTTGAGGTCGGCGCGACCGGTTGCGAAGAGTACGTCTCCCAGCGTGACCACGAGTCCGCGGTCGGTCTTGCTCGCCTGCAAGGCGGCGAGGGCGGCCGCGAGCTCCTGCGACTTGGTCTGCGCCAGCTGGTTGGCACGGGCGGCTTCGTCCTCGCGGGCCGTGAGCAGCACGGCGTTGCGGCGATTATTGGCATCCGCGATGGATTTGCGGGAGGTCTCGAGGTCGACACCTTTCTGCGCGGCCAAAGCAAAGCGCTCGGCTATGTAGGCCTGGTGATTGACGTCCTCTACGGGCTTGCCCGCCTTCAGCAAGGCATCCCCTTGGGCCAGGGCGCTCTGAGCGGTTGTCAGGTCGACCTTGGACTCGCCGGCTACTTGAGGATTGTTCTGTGCGCTGGTCACAGCGGCTCGTGCCTGCTCCAACATCGGGTTGGATTGAGGCGTAGTCGCGCACGCGGCCAAGGCCAGCGACGCCGCCGCGGCGACCGTGGTCGCGGTGAGCAAACGAGGGAATGAGGTCTTCATACGAGAGGTCTCCGAACAAGAAGTATGCAAATTCACGGGGTGCTCGAGCGGCTGGCTTCGTTCTGCAGTGTGGCGATACCTTTATCGACATCCGCGGCGTCCTTGGCCGACTTCGCGCTCTGGGCGCTGATTTGCGCAAGATGCGCATCCGCATAGGACTCCTCGAATAGCTGCTCTGATTGCACCTGTTCACCCTTGGCGGCCGCCGCCTGACCCTGCGCCATCTTCTGCACGCTGGAATTGAGAGTGTCCGTCGCGTATTCGCGCGCCCCGGCACGGTCAGCCTGGTCGATGGCAGCCTTGGCCTTGGTCATTTCAGTGCTGGGTGCAAGCGGGGCAGAGGCACAGCCGCCGAGTAGGACCACCGATCCAATAAGCGCCGCGCCGGCAGCTTGAATGCATTTCATTGAAGTCTCCTGAATACTGCCGGGGAGGTTGCGCCCGGCAGCGCGGGGGCGTCTGTTCGCTGCCGTACCTAGTGGTCGGGCATTGCGCTATGCTCTAGCCACGGGAGAGTCCTTCTTCCAAGGTCGGGAAAGTGGTTGACTTGCCCCAGATACCCGCGCCACAGCAGAACCGGTTGCTGGCCGCCCTCCCTGAGGAGGTGAAGCTGCGCCTGTACCCCTTTCTTGAGCCGGTGTCGCTCACGCTCGGCAAGGTTTTATACGAGTCCGGGGATGCACTGCGCCACGTTTATTTCCCGACCGATTCGATTGTTTCTTTACTTTACGTCATGGAAAGCGGCGCATCGGCTGAGATATCAGTGGTCGGCAACGAGGGTCTCATTGGGATAGCACTGTTCATGGGAGGTGAAAGCACGCCTAGTCGTGCCGTCGTACAAAGCGCCGGACAGGCCTTCCGGCTCCAGGGGCAGCGCCTCAAGGATGAATTCCACCGCCATGGCGAGATGTTGCTGCTGATGCTCCGCTATACCCAGTCCCTGATTACGCAAATGGCCCAGACGGCGGTCTGCAACCGGCACCACTCAATCGAGCAGCAGTTGTGTCGCTGGCTGCTCCTGTCCCTCGACAGACTACCCAGCAATAAGCTGACCATGACCCAAGAACTGATTGCGAACATGCTCGGGGTGCGCCGCGAAGGCGTGACCGAGGCGGCCGGAAATCTGCAGACTCAAGGAGTAATCGAGTACGCGCGGGGACGTATCACGGTATTGGATCGGAAGAAGCTCGAGCGTCTCAGCTGCGAGTGCTATGCCGTGGTAAAGAAGGAGACGGACCGCCTGCTTCCGTACCTTGCGAGCATCGCCACTAAGTAACTAGGGGGGAGCCGTCAAGCGTCTGGACACTACTGGGTGTCCGCTCCTCGTGGCCAAGCGTGTTGGGTAGCGAACAGACGCGTTTGACACCTCTCGACAGAGTGCATAGCTAGGACGCGCGCCGCCTGGGCCCGCTTTTTTGCTGCAGGAGAGTCGGGTGTCAGCCGCGGTCGAGGGGAGTGGCATCAATCGCCTGCTCGATGAACTGCCGCGCAAAGATCGGCAGCGGGCTGTGGAGCGGTGCGAATCCGTCGATTTGGTGCTGGGGGCGACCCTGTGTGAAACGGATGAGCCGTTGCGGCATGTCTATTTTCCGGTCAACGGATTTATCTCCCTGGTAACAAAGGTGGGTGGCCACAAACCCTTGGAACTCGGGCTTATCGGTAGTGAGGGGATGCTGGGCGTAACCGCGGTACTGGGGGTTGACAGCGCGCCCCAGCGCGCAATAGTGCAGGGCGCCGGCACCGCCCTGAGGATGAGCAAGCCGCAGCTCGATCTAGAACTGCGCAAGAGTCCACATCTAACGCGTTCGCTCAACCGATACCTCTACGGATGGGTGGTCCAGCTCTCTCAAAATACCGCGTGTAATCGCTTCCACGAGGTTGAGGCACGATTGGCGCGCTGGTTATTAATGACCCACGACCGGGCCCACGCGGATCACTTTCATCTTACGCACGAATTTCTGGCCGACATGCTTGGCGTGCGCCGGAGCGCGGTTACCATCGCCGCCGGAGAGCTGCGCCGCCGGCGCCTGATCCAGTATGTCCGGGGTGAAATCCGCATTCTCGACCGTGGCGGGCTCGAGAGCACCTCTTGCGAATGCTACGACGCGGTAAGGTCGCATTGCGCGCGAGCCTCCGCCTAAGGGGAGAGCCGACGGTAAGCGCATAGTCGTAGCCGTCGTCAGAGGCCAACCCGTAGTGGGCTATGTACGGCATCGCACAGACCAGCGACCGTCGGCGATCTAGCTTAGGCGATGCGGCCTGTAAACCCTACTAGAGGCCGAGCGACTGACCAGATTGAGTGCTCGGGGCTGTCATGGACGATATGAAGTGCCAAGGAAGGCAGCCCCGGCTCCCACGAGCCGTGACGCGCACCGGAGTGTGCTTACCTGCGCGTTTGCAGCGAGCCAGATTGAGCGCGCAGCGCCCGTGTGCTGGAGCTCAAGTATCCGAAAGCATCGTTGGTCCGCGCTTCGCTCGAAGGCCCACAGACTTCCAATAAGCAGACACCGCGGCACATGGCGGATTCTCACGCCCGCCCCGGATGTAAAACAGCAGGATATCCGTGATGAAAGCTCTCGTTTATTTGGGTCCGGAGAGTAAGGCCCTGCAGGAGCGACCGAAGCCGACACTCGGCGCGGCCACAGACGCGATCGTGAGGATCACGAAGACGACGATCTGTGGAACGGACCTGCACATTCTCAAGGGCGACGTCCCGAGCTGTCAGCCCGGCCGCATCCTGGGGCACGAGGGCGTAGGAATCATTGACCAAGTAGGGCCGGCGGTTACGGCGTTCAAGCCCGAAGATCGGGTACTCATCTCCTGCATCAGCGCCTGTGGCAAATGCGTCTACTGCCGCAAGCTCATGTACTCGCACTGTCTGACGGGCGGCTGGATCCTCGGCAACCGCATCGATGGGACGCAAGCCGAGTTCGTCCGCATCCCCTATGCGGACACGAGCCTCTATCTCGTTCCGGAGGGAGCGGACGAAGAGGCCTTAGTCATGCTGAGCGACATCTTGCCGACGGGCTTCGAGTGCGGTGTGCTCAATGGCAAGGTTCAGCCAGGAAACACGGTAGCGATCGTCGGGGCGGGGCCTATTGGACTGGCCGCCCTGCTCACGGCTCAGTTCTTCTCACCGGCTGCAATCATCATGGTTGATCTGGATGACAACCGTCTCGATGTCGCAGCCCGTTTCGGGGCCACGGCAGTGATCAACAGCGCTGACGGCAAAGCCCTTGAAAGAATCATGAAGCTGACTGACGGGCGCGGCGTTGACACGGCCATTGAGGCGGTCGGTATTCCCCAGACATTTGAGCTGTGCGAGAAGCTTCTCGCCCCCGGCGGCACCCTCGCCAATATCGGGGTTCATGGCACCAAGGTGGATCTACACCTCGAGAACTTATGGGATCGGAACATCACGATCACCACGCGACTTGTCGACACCGTCAGCACACCGATGCTGTTGAACACTTTGAAGTCGCGCAAGCTCGATCCGAAGCGCCTGATTACTCACCGATTCAAGCTCGACCGCATCCATGACGCCTACGAGGCATTCGCGCATGCGCCGGATACACGCGCCCTGAAGGTGATCATTGAAGCTTGACTACCCGTTGACGGGGTACTGGTTCCGAGAACTGCTGCCCGGCAGGTCGAGGGCGTAGGGGGTTTTGCCCTTGATTGATTAATAAGCCTGCGTCGTCCCGACACCATGAGCGAGACAATACGCGAACACGTCAATCGCCGTCTCCGATGGTTCTATTTGTCTTGTGCGGTCGGCTTCGGGTTGTTCTTGGTTCCAAGCCTGCTCGATGAACGAGAGGCGCTCACCCGACTGCTAAAGATCACAAGCCTTCTCATCTTCGCCCTGGGCGCCATCCTGATGGCGGGTGTCACCTGTCCTCGATGTTCCAAACCACTCGGAAAGTCCTTCATGTGGCAGCGTGGAACGTTGGATCTCTGTCCAAACTGTGGCGCCAGCCTGGATGAGCGGATGCCCTAGAGCCTGTTCAGTGCCTCTTGGGCGCCGCGAACCGGAGCCTCGCAGTGCGCAGGGAGTGCTAACAGGCGTAGCGGCTCATCCGCAACCAAGAATAAAAAAGGCCCGGCGCGGAAGCGCCGGGCCAGTATTTGAAACAACTCTACGGATTGATTTTTGATATTTTGGAGCCCTCTAGCGACAAGTCTCCGAGCAACCCTTTCTCGGCAAAAACAAACCCAAGGATTGGCTTCTGCTGCGTCTGCGTGCCGTAGTTACCACTGGCTCCGCCGGAGATCACCGTGATGCCCGCATCGGCGCCGATGGACCAACCATCGCCGGTAGTAAACTTCTTGAGTGACTCTTCCGTCATGAACATGATGATCTCACTGTGCTGGGAGAGTCCAAGTGTCAGCCCGACTGAACCGGAACCCACTCTGTAGTATCCGACAGTCTTTCCATTGACCTGTAATGCTCCTTCGCCGAACTCGCCGGCGATGCCGGCGCCACCCTTCGTAACCCGAGGAAACACGAGGACGCCCGCGGCCTTGTCACCCAGGGCTTTATTGCTGGGATTGAGTGCATTGAAGTCCACGAGAGTCTCGGAGACGCGGCTGTTGATCTGGGTTTGGGTGGCGGCGAACGAGGCGGAACCGGCGGTGAGCGCCAGCATTGCGAGGCCGGTTGTGGCCAAGGCTGTATTGATATGCATATGTAATCTCTATCGTTGATGACAGCACCGAAGCGCTGGAGCGCGGATGGACGCGCCGGGAGTTGCGGTAGAACGTGGGAATAACCCAATCACAGACCGTATCTCCAGCGCGTCAGCGGGTCTGTACGTCACCGCACGCGGCGGCGCACGGAGAGGCTAAGGTGTGACACCGCTAGTCAGGGAGCCCGGAGGGTGCTCCCGGAATCGCGCCGCTCAAGAACATGCCGACAGTTCCGTCATGCTAAAGAGCGCTCTGCGCTTTTGATTACACGCTTCTCCATCGTAGTACTTCCACCGGGTCGCTTGCGTATGGATGCCGCGGATCGGGTGGGTGCCATGGAAAATCGGAAGCGCGCTCGCAAACCGGTGAAATGTGTGGGCCATTCGCGAGCCCAGTGGATTCGCCATCTGGCTCTGTACGACGGCGCACAGACCGGGACCCGTATACGGCTTAGCTTTGGAAAATGGGGGAGGGGATTCGGAAACGTGGGGAGGAGAGTGTCATGAGTGAACGGACGGCGTCGAATCGCTACGGCGATCTCAGCCGGCAAAAATTGAGCGTTGTGGGATCTCGATTCGGGCCCACAAACGCGGTTCCAGTACTCAGATCGCACGCAAGACTTGGACGAGAAGAATCGGAACAGTCGGACAGCGCCATGGGGGGGCTGTGGCCAAGGCGCCGCGGTACGCGTGCGCCCGAGGACTTGAATAGCCAGTTTGTGACGGTCTTATCGCATGAGCTGCGCAATTCTCTGTCCGTCATCCGGATGGCCGCGGGTATCCTAAAAATGGAACCCTCCGCTAGCCCGGCGGTAATCAAGGCGCGAACGCTGATTGAACATCAGACCGCTCAGATGTCGCGTCTCGTCGAGGATCTCCTCGAGACCTCGCGTGCGGACACCGGCCATCTGGCTCTGAAGCGCGAGAAAGTCAACTTGTGCTTTGTCGCGGAGCAAGCCCTGCAATCGGTGGAATTCACGATGCAGCAAAGCCGTCACCGTGTGACCGTATCGCTGCCTGTGGGACCACTATGGCTGCTGGGAGATGCCACGAGGCTTGAGCAGGTACTGGTGAACCTTCTGCTCAACGCTGCGAAGTACACGCCTGCGGAAGGAGACATTCGTCTGTCCGTGGAGCAAGAGCAGGGGGAAGCGGTCGTGCGCGTTCGCGACAACGGCATCGGCATCGCGCCCGGAGTCCTGTCACGCGTATTCGACCTCTTCGTTCAAGCGGATCCCTCGGCCTGCCACGGCGGCGCCGGGCTCGGGATCGGACTGGCCCTGGTACGCAATCTGATCGATCGTCACGGCGGCTGTGTTACGGCAGCAAGCTCGGGGCTCGGACATGGCAGTGAGTTCGTCGTTCGCCTGCCAGTGCTGGGTTAAGTAGATTCTTTGCCGCGGAGGCGTGCGTGGGAATCGGCGGCATTCCGGAATGTGTCGCTACTGCGTGGGCCGGGAGCCTTGAGCGCCTTCGCCATCCAGTAGTCGGTCGACCACCTTGGCGAGTTCGGTGGCTTTCCCGCTCAGCATGGCGTCGTAGGAGCGCTGGCCCGCTACGATATGAGTTCGCTCGGCTGCGTCAAGAAAGCGGCTCCAGGCTCGTCGGCCCCGCCGCGATCTGCCGTCAGCTCGATCGCGCGTCAATATCAGGTGCACCGGCTGGCGAGGCGGCTGTGGCGAGTAGGTCAGGGCAGCGGTCATCAGGGGGTCCCGCCGGAATTCGTCCTTGAGGTTTTCATTCCGGGACGTGGCAAGTGTTCGGAGCTTGCGCATGACCCATGCCGGCCTTTGCTGCCACGGGAGGTTTCCCAACTCGTCCCGGTAGAGACCTAGACGGTTCACAACGGCGGCAAGCGGCGGGCTGTTACGAGCCCGGGACCGCAGCCGATTTGCCGCACTGATCAGGGCCGGTGGGTCGAAAATGGCAACAACGCCCGGCCGCAGGCCGTAGTCCGGCGCCCGCCGCGCCATCTCGAGTGCCAGCAGGCCGCCCCAACACACCCCGAACAGGTGGACTCTCGGGCCCAGGCTGGCTGATACGAGGCCCTGCAGGTGTTGTTGGGTGTGTTGGTCCATCCGCGTGAAGGGCGGATGGTGTAGCAGGTAGATCGGTCCGCGATAGGCAAGCGCACTCGCGAGGTTACGAAACGCGGCTTGCAGGGTCTGCAGGGGCGGCACCAACACCAGCGGATCGGTTTCGCCGCGCGCCGGCCGGGCGAGGAGAAGAGTGGTCGGACGGTTCGGTGCTTCCTGCATCCCTGATCGCCGCTCGATGACCTCCGCGAGCTGCGCAATCGTCGGCGCCTCGAGTAAAGTGGCGGTGGGGAGCTCGATTCCGAAGGTATCTTGGATGCCGGTAAAAAGCGCCGCGGCTGCGATGGAGTCACCGCCGATCTCGAAGAAATCATCGAGTCGGCCGACCCGGTCCAGATGCAGCGACGCAATCCACAAGTCCCCGAGCCCGAGCTCCACTCCGAGACGCAGGGCGTCGTATGAAGCAGCGTCCAGAATGGCGTCCCTTTGCAGGGGAGATTTCACGCTAGCGGTGCCTTATTGCGTGTCACCATAATGCGAGGGAACCACCGGAAATGAGTGATTCCGGCCGGCGACAGGCGGTTGAAGTTGCATCGTGAATCAGCCACGCAGAGTATAAGCGAGACCTCTCAGGGCGGAATAGTGAACCGCTGCCAGGGCCTGGTTCGCCAGGTAGCAAAACAAGATCCACTCGCAGAAGGCACACCGTGATGCTGGTAGCCTCCATGTTGCGGCAGGCTGAGCGTCGAGCTGCAACCGTTGCGCTTGCCGACCTTGAGCGATCGCTGACGTGGCCGCAACTGTTGGAACGGGTGGAGAAGGCGGCAGGGCACCTGCGCAGCCACGGGCTGCGTCCGGGTCATCACGTTGGAATCGCCGTGCCGGACAATGCCGACTTTGTCGTACTGGTGCTTGCAGCGCTACAGCTCGGGTTGGTCATCGTGCCCATTGATTGGCGTTCGAAGACGCAAGAAAGGGCCGCGCTGGTCAGGGGTTTCTCGCTCCGGGCGATGGTCGTGCCCGCGCTCCTGGCGCGCGAGCCGGGTCAGGTCCCCTGGCCGATGGCTGAGACCCAGGCGCCGGTGCTGGAATTCGTGGAACCGGATGCAGACGAGCCGTGCGCGATCCTCCTTTCCTCGGGTACCACTGGCGCGCCCAGTGGTGCGCTGGTCTCGCGTGCGGCCATGGAGCACCGCCTCACGGAAGGGGGCAATGCCGCTTTTCCGATCGCGGGCCATCGATACCTTTCGTTCCTGCCGCTGTGTTTCGCAAATGGGATCAGCCAGGCCCTGCGTAATCTGGTAGCAGGCAACGCCGTGATTATTCATCCGGTGCTCTTTACGGCCAAAGAGCTGGTCGACGCGGTGAAGGCATTCGACGCGACGTACATCGGTATCGTGCCAACCACACTCAGGGCGCTGCTACAGCTGAGCGATGAGCAGCTCGCCGGCCTGCAAGGCTTGCGCGCCATCCGCGTCGCGGGTTCAGCGATGACCGCCTCTGAAAAGCGCGCCTGCGTCAGCCGCATTGGAGCCCGCCTGTATCACGGCTACGGCGCCTCGGCCTTCGGCCCCATCTGCCACTGGTCGTCCGAGCTGCCCGAGATGCCCCCAGACAGCGTCGGCAAGCCTTATGATTGGGTACAGCTACGCATCGTCGATGCGGAGGGACAGGTGCTGGCGCAAGGTGAAACAGGACTTCTAGAGTTGCGTGGACCGTCACTTGCCATGGCTCTTCTTCCCGTCGACGGCGAGCCGATTGCACTCGCTGACCAGTGGTACGCTCCGGGGGACATCGCCCGGCTCGACGACGGTGGGTACCTCTACCTCGTGGGCCGAGCTACGGACGTGATCATCCGCGGCGGCGTCAATGTCTATCCCGAACTCGTTGAAAGCGCGCTCTTGTTGCATCCGGCGGTAACCGATGTCGCAGCGGTGGGGCGTCCGGCCAGCGGTCTGGGCGAGGAAGTGGTGGCATTCGTAGTCATCAATCGGCCGGCTCGAAGCGAAGATCTGCTCGCGCACTGCCGCAGCCATCTGTCCTCAAAGTATCGGCCGGCGGAGATTCATATCGTCGAACAGCTACCGCGGACGGCCTCCGGCAAGGTCAAGCGCAGCGAACTGAGAGAAAAAATCCTGAATAGCTAACAATTCGCCCACGGACAGGCGGCGCGAGCGTTGGTGCGGGGCCGCTGTACGAGCGAGCCACACGGCAAGCGACGCCGTGGATGGCTTTCCCGAGGACTACGCGCTCATGATCAAAACGCCTCCCGAACTCCCTGCCGCCGGCTCCGCATCCGATCGTTGGAGCCCGCTGGTGTCATCGGTGTTTAGCGAAGCTAGACCCGGTGAGCAGCGTGTCATGGGTGTACTCGAAGGAGAGGGTGTGGGACGCGAAGTGGTGAGCGCGTCTCTTGAGGTCCTCGCCGCCGTGGCTTCGGTGCGCGCATGCCCGGTGAGTATCGAGCGCGGCGCCGTTATCGGGCTCGAGGCTGAGCGAATCCACGGACGAGCGCTGAGCGATGAGGTCGTCGGTTTCTGTGAGACGGTATTTTCGCGCGGCGGTGCTATTTTGGCCGGTCCCGGCGGTGGGCGCTTCGTCTATGAGATGCGGATGCGCTTCGATCTGTTCTGCAAACTAAGTCCATTGATCGTGCATGAGGAGTTGCTTGAGGTGGCGCGCATGAGGCCCGAGCACTGCCGCGGAGTCGACATCCTCGTGGTAAGAGAGAACTGCTCAGGAATTTATCAGGGCGACTGGTCCGAGGAGACGACGCCGGCCGGCTCCCGTCGCGCCGCGCACGAGTTTTCGTACGAGGAAGGTGAGGTGCTGCGGATCATGCAAGTCGGCGCTCGCATCGCCGCGCAACGGCGCGGCGAGCTGGCCGTGATCCACAAATTATGCGGCGTGCCAACAGTGAGTCGGCTGTGGGTCGATGTGGCGAACGCCGTCGCGCGCGAGCACGGCCTGAAGTTGACTCTGCTCGAGGTCGATTACTCGGCCTTCGCGCTCATTCAGCAGCCCCGGCTGTTCGATGTCATGGTGGCCGGAAACCTGTTTGGCGACATCCTCGCAGACTTGGGCGGAGTGCTTCTTGGCAGTCGCGGCGTCTGCTTTTCGGGCAATTTTGCGCCCAGCGGCGCTGCGGTTTATCAGACCAATCATGGTGCGGCGCGCGATCTTGCCGGTCAGGATCGGGCCAACCCCGTGGGCCAGATCTTCGCGCTGGCAATGCTTCTGCATGAGAGCTTCGGCCTCTCCGAAGCCGCCGAATTGATGCGGCGCTCAGTGGGAGAGGCGTGGGTGCGTGGCTGGAGAACCGCCGATGTGGCCGTGCAGGGATGTCGCGTGGTGGGCACCGCAGAGATGGGGCGCCGGATCGCCGAGATCGCTGTAGAACTGGGCTCATTGAGTTGATAGGCTTGTGAAACCCGCGCTCCTGCTCATCGACCTGCAGCATGACTTTCTCTGCGACCGCAGCCTGGCGCCGCCGGCCGGGCGGCTCGTCGAACGGGCGGCGTGGCTGTTAAACGCCGCCCGACAGGCGGGCGCACCGGTCTACCACGTCCACACCCTGATCGACTCCGCGGTCGACCGCATGCCGCACTGGAAGGAAGCAGACCGCCATCTCTGTATACGCGGGACGCACGGGTCAAGCCCACCGCCAGCCCTTGAGCCGTGGGCGGGCGAGAGGGTGATTCCGAAGACATTTTTCAGCGGATTCACAAATCCGACGCTGGCGTCAATGCTGCGCGATGACGGCATCATCCAGCTGATCCTCGCCGGTGTGCATCTGCACGCATGCGTTCGCTGCACGGCTGTTGATGCCTACCAGCTTGGTTTCGAGGTGGCGATCGCCGAGGAAGCCGTGGGCTCATACGACCCGCTGCACGGCGAACAGACCCGCCTCTATCTTGAGGGCCGCGTCGCTCGCTTCCTGGATGCCGCAGAGATTGAGCGACGTTTCGCGGCGACGCCTGGTGGCGGCGATTTCCTGCCCCGTCCGATCCAGCGGGAGTCCCGGGAACTCACGTTGCGCGATCCCGCTCAGCGAGAGCGCATCATCGGGACCGTGAGCGTCGCGCGGCCGGAGCGAGTGGCTGCCGCTGTGCGAAGCGCATGCGCGGTGGGCCCCGCGTGGGAAGGGACGCCGAGAGCAGCGCGAGCCGGTCTGATGCGTGAGCTCGCGCGCCGGCTGGAGGATCAGTCGGCCTCGATGGCCACTCAGATCGTAGGCGATGTGGGTAAGCCCCTGGCGGCGGCGCGCGCGGAGGTGGCCTTTGCCCTGCAGCTGGTCGAGGCTGCGCTGCGCTGGGGTGAGAGCAGTCTTCATGACGCTTGCGGGGATGATTGGAGAGTGCGCTCGCGGCCGCACGGCGTCG
>Ga0302324_100000964_pt1 | contig 71593 bp, 53 predicted proteins | sample Palsa_T0_1_FD_201949 | JGI IMG/M metagenome (GOLD analysis project Ga0302324, IMG submission 201949) | Peat permafrost microbial communities from Stordalen Mire near Abisko, Sweden - Palsa_T0_1 | ecosystem: Environmental > Terrestrial > Soil > Palsa > Peat permafrost | place: Sweden: Abisko...
CCCAAGGGACGGAGACCGCCGCCAACCTGCTTTTCCAGTCAGCGGGAAAGAGGGCCTATGTCCAATGTTTGGTATACGGAGGTTCGCCGAACGTGTCTAATTTGGACAGCAGTGGTTGCCAACCTGCAGGCCGATTGTTAATCGGCCCCTTTTGCGCCGATTCCAATCGGCGCGCAGGATACCATCCGTTCGCCTGTTGACCCGGACCCCGCCTTGCTGTACGCTGTCTATGTACAGTGTGCAGTGACCCAACCGTGACCCAAGCCGCTCAAATCCGCATCGATCTGGATTCCGCCGAGCCGGTCAACCGGCAGATCGTGGATCACCTGCGCACGCTGCTGGTGGAAGGCGTGGTGGCGCCTGACGACATCCTGCCGTCCGTGCGCCGCCTGGCCATCGATCTGGGCGTGCACTTCAACACGGTAGCCGACGCGTACCGGACGCTGGCCGAAGAGGGCTGGCTGGAGATCTCCCATGGGCGCGGAGTTCGCGTGCGCAAACGGCAGGCGCCCCGTCCGGACCAGGAAACGCTGGCCACCTTCCGGCGGCGGCTGCGGCAACTGGTCGCCGAGATGCGCGCGCAAGGGCTGTCGTCCGCGGTCATCGCGCGCGAGCTGGCGTCGCTGCTGGAGGTGGTAAAGTCATGACTGCCGATTCGATCGCCATGTTGGCCGTCGTCCTATCGATCGCCCTGCTGTTTCACTGGCTGCCATTGTGGCGGCGCAGCAGCCTGTGGTTTGCAGTCACCGTGGCGCCGGACTTCCGCAACACACCCGAGGCCCGGCGAATACTGCGCCAATATCGTATCGAGATGTGGACCGTCTCGCTGATTTCGGGGGTTCTGTTATGGGCCGGGGTGCGCGGGGAAGCGACTTGGTTGTTCGCGGCAGGCCCGCTTCTGCAAGCTCTGGGCGCGGTCATCGCATTCGCGCGCGGACGCAACCGCACCAAGCCCTATGCGCGGCATCCGGATGGAACCCGCGCCGCTTCGTTGGACGCCGCGACCGAGCACCTGCCGGGGGGCGCCGTCGGCATTATCGTTCCATACGCCATGCTGGCGGCGGCCGCCATTTTCCTGCAGCAGAACTGGCAGCGCTTGCCCAGCCGGTTTCCAGTCCACTGGGGGACCGACGGAACTCCCGACCGCTGGGCCGAACGCAACTGGCGCGGCGTGGATGGTCCGCTGCTGATGGGCTTCGTGGTGATCGCGTTGCTGCATGTGCTGGGTTACATGATTGCGGACGCATCTCCGCGCGGGCGGATGGCCGAAACGGCGGATTGGACAGCGCGCTTCCGCCGCGCCAATCTGCGCATGATCGTGGCCATGGGGTGGACCCTCGCCGCGCTCTTCGCGGTCCTGGCGCTGAACCCGTATCTGTCCGGCGGCGATGCGCTGGTCATGCCCGTGTGGCTTATGCTGGCGCCAATCCTGGCGGTCACGGCGGGCTTTCTCTGGCCTATTATTCGCATCAGCCAGGAGCCCGGCAGCGGCAGCGACGGCACGCCGGACGAATGCTGGAAACTCGGCCAGATCTACTACAATCCGAACGACCCGGCGCTGATGGTCGAGAAAAGATTCGGCGTCGGTTACACCATCAACCTCGGCAATCGCGCATCCTGGCTGCTGATCGCGCTGCTTCTATTGATCGTTCTCGTTCCCCTGCTGCTCTGACGGCGGAAAAAGGCTCTCAAGAAAAATGCTGTACATGGTGGTGGAACATTTCAAGAACCAGGACGCCGCAGCCGTGTATCGCCGGTTTCGGGAGAGCGGCCGCATGGCTCCCGAGGGTCTGATCTATATATCGAGCTGGGTCGACGATAAGTTTGAGCGATGCTATCAGGTGATGGAAACCCATGACCGCCGGCTGCTCGACGCGTGGATGGCGAACTGGAGCGACCTCATCGATTTCGAGGTGCATGCGGTAATCACATCGTACGAGGCCGCCCAGAAAATCGGGCCGCGAATCTGAGACAATCAGCCTATGCCTTGCCTCGTCGTGATTGTAGTACTGGCATTTCCACGGGTAGCGCTGGTGCTGCTCTGGCTGCTCACGAACTATCTGCAACGCGCCTATCACGGAATGCTGGTTCCCCTGATCGGCTTCTTCTTTCTGCCGCTGACCACCCTGGCTTACGCGTGGATGGTCAACACTCACCGCCCAGTAGACGGCGTCAATCTGGTCGTCTTGATATTAGCCGTGGTCATCGACCTCGGTGGCCTGGGCGGAGGCGAGTACCACCGCCGCGGCCGGGACTAGAGAGAAGACAGGAGTCAGAAGTCAGAAGTCAGAAGAAGCAACCGCAACCGAGGTGCTGCCGCGGGCTGCTATTCTGTCTTCTGTCTCCTGACTTCTGTCTTCTTTTATGCCCCAATTCCCGCAGTTTGATTTGACCGGGCAGGTGGCGCTGGTGACCGGCGCCGCCCGCGGTTTGGGCCGAGCCATTTCCCTGGCCCTCGCGCACGCCGGTGCGCATGTGGCGCTGGGCCTGCGCGATGTGCATGCCCACGGCGATCTGCCGCGGGAGATCGAAGCCCTGGGGCGGCGCGCTTTGCCGCTCCAGATGGACGTCACCAGCCTCGACCAGATCCGGCGCGCGGTGGACGGCGCCGCCGCGCATTTCGGCCGGCTCGATATTCTGGTCAACAACGCCGGCATCGCGCCCGGAAATCCAGCCGAAGACGTGCGCGAGGACGATTTCGATCTGACGCTGCGCGTGAATCTGAAGGGGACCTTCTTTGCCAGTCAGGCCGCGGCGCGGGTTATGATCCGGCAGAATGGCGGGCGCATCGTCAATATGGGATCGCAGGCCGGCTTCGCCGCGCTGCCCACCGAGTCCGTGTACTGCATGACCAAAGCCGCCATTGCGCACCTGACCAAATGCCTGGCCGTAGAATGGGGCAAATACAATATCACGGTGAATGCGGTGGCGCCCACGTTCATCCGCACGCCGGGCACCGAAGAGGCGCTGGCCGATCCTGCTTTCCGCGCCGACGTGGTGGAGCGCATCGCCGCGCTGCATCGCATCGGCGAGCCGATGGAAGTCGCCGGCGCGGTCGTATTCCTGGCCTCCCCGGCAGCGTCGCTGATCACCGGCCATACCCTGCTCATCGACGGCGGGTGGACCGCGCGCTAAGCCATCTTGTTCAACCCGGCAGTCTGGTGCCGCTATGCACGCGCGCCAGATGCACGAAAGCTTCCGCCGCGCCGCAGCCGGACTCGCGGCCGCGGTAGCTCTCCATCACCTGGTGGTATTCGCGGTAGATGCGCTCGCCATCCTGGCTCTTGTGGGCGAACAGCGCCGCTTTCTTCTGTTCGCGGACGCCGCTCACGTCCACATAATCGGTGGGATGAAAGCCCATGGTCTGCGCGCCGAGATCCACTTCGTAATAATACAGTTCGAATCGCCCGCGCGCGGCCAGCCACGCGCGATAGGCCAGCGTGCCGGCAGCCTGGTGGTCCAGGTGCGTATCGATCGGCCATTGCGTGAACACCACGTCGGGATCTTCGGCGAAGATCAGCTTGCGCAGCGATTCCGCGGCGGCCTGGTCCACCACCGTGGCGCCGTCGATCTGGCCGGCGAAGACCGGCTTGGCCCCCAGTATCCGGCAGGCGGCCTCACACTCGGCCGACCGGATGGCGGCGGCTTCCTCGTGTGACCTGCGCGGAATACCCGCCTCGCCCCGCGTCAGATAAACGATCGTGACGCCGGCTCCCAGCGCGGCGTAGCGTCCCAACGTGCCGCCGCAGCCGGATTCGGGATCGTCCGGATGGCCGCCCACACAGACGATCTTCGTCGCATGGCCGGAAGATGCCTGGCCCGCGGCGAGGGCTGGCAAAGAGAGGAACTGGCGGCGTGAGGGTGTCATGACGAATGCTCCCAGGGCTAAGATTATACAGGGTGCGTAGCATGGCGGACAGCGTCGCGTTACCGCTGGCGGTGGCCCGCGCTCGCCCATTGCCAGGCGCGCGCCGCTGGTGAAGAAGCCGCCGACAGACCGCCGCCCAACGGGGCAGGCAGGGGGACGGCCATGGCGGATGCTGTCCCTGGGAGCTGCGTCCACGCCGGACTGTTCGTCCTATGAATTGATCACAGCCGGTTGGGCGCCCCGCGTGCGGAATTCGTAGCGTTCGATCCTTACGGCGGCCTCGCCCGGCTTGCTATGGAGGATCCAACCGTAGATCTCCAGCTTCATGCGGCAGGTTTTGTCCAGCATGGCCGGCCACTCCATCGCTAGGCGCATTTTCTGGCCTGGTTTGAGAGTGTGCTGGGTGGTTAAGCGCACTTCGCGACTGCTGATTTCGAGCGTCTTGCCTACGCCAACGGCGAAAATCCGGCTACCCTTGACGCATTGGTAGCGCACGTCCTGATGTATGGGAAACCGGTGCCTCCCGCGCCGCCCATCGTCGTCGCCTAGAAAGTTGTTCATCGTTGACATCGGAAACCCACCACTCTCGACAGTTTCGATATCGACCGCCCACGAAGCGCACAAATCAGAAAGATCCCTACGGCGGCCACGCCCTCTGCCAGCCACCGGGACTATACCCCAACAGCAGCCAGCGCTAATCCGTTAGGCAAGCATAGCACGGCGTAAAGATTCTGTAAAGTTCGGTGCGGTCCGGCACTTCGGCCGGATCCCCGGGAAGGCCGCGCATATGGGCTTCGGATTCGGAAAAGCCAGAGTGGATATGTCACAAAGGGGGAAGGCGCTCCGGTTTCCCGGATTGAAAGGCCCTCGAAAGGGCAAAGCCCCGACGCCCCAGGGTTTTCCATCCGCCAATCCCTGGTACTTGGGCAGGTGCTCCACCACTCTGGCGATTCCAGGGTATCATAGCAACGACGCTTGGGAAAGCAAGTGGCAAATCGGCACATAGGCTACGCATCGGTGGTGGCGCTCGCCGGCCTGATGGCGCCGTGTCCGGCGCAGGATTCCACCCCGGTGGTCCAGGGCGGCGGGATGCCCACGTTCGGAACCACCGTGGTGGTTCCCGGCGGGCTGCGCGGAGAGATCTACAACCTGCCGTACGGCACTTTCAAGCTGCCGAACTTCAAGAAGCTCAAACCCGTGGGAGTCATTTACACCGCCGAACTCAACATCCCCCCGCGCGATTTCATGGAAGGCTTTCCAGGCGTTACGGATCGCGTCGAATGGTTCGCCATAGATTACAGAGGGCGGTTCTGGGTCGACCAGCCGGGGTCGTACAAGTTCTTTCTCACGTCCGACGACGGTTCCAGGCTCTATATAGACGACAAGCTGGCGATCGACAACGACGGAACGCATGCCGCCGAGTCCGTCAACGGCGGCGCCAAGTTGAGCTTCGGGATACACAGCATTCGGGTGTCCTATTTTCAAGGTCCGCGTTACGGGCTGGCTCTAATCCTGGCAGTCGCCCGTCCGGACGGTCCCTGGCGTGTATTCAACACCAATGAGTTCAAGCCGCCGCCCAATCCGGACGATTGGGACGCTCTGGCCGCTTTGCAAGCCAAGCCCCTTCCGCACGATTTCGAAATCGGCGTGGCTGCTGTTCCATTCCGTAATCAGGCCGCCAGTTGGCAAGGCGCCTTGGTGCTGGATGCGCCCGCGCTCCCGGCCCGCCTTCACCTGCTGGCCTTGTTGAAGAATGCGCGCGGGCAGGTGGCCGGCCAGTACTCGCTCGACCCGCCCCCGGAGTCCCGGGACCGCCCGATTACCTGGACCCAGATGCTGGAGTTGCCGCCGGGGCATTTCACCGTGGAAGCTGTCGCGGTCGACGGCGACGGGAAACGCGCCAGCGCCGGCACGATCCCGATCGACACTCCGCCGCCGCGTCCGGGCATTGATCTCAGCCGCGTCATTTTGGCTCGGTTGGCGGAACCGGCGAATGCATCTCCGTCCGATCCCCTGGTTTACCAGGGCAGGCGCGTGGTCCCCATGCTGGCGCCGGTGTGGAACGCGGCCGAGAAGCCGTCGGTCTACTTCGTGGTGTATCCGGACCCGGCAAACCCCGCGAAGCCCACCCTGCAAGTCGAGTTTCTGGTGGATGGCCAATCCCTGGCGGCCGGCACGGCGGATCTGCCGCCGGAGTCCGGCGGTTCGATACCGGTGTTCGTGGAAACGGCCGCGCGGCCCGGGGATTGCGAACTGCGCATCACCGCCATACAAGGGAAAGATTCCGCCACGGGGAGCGTCCGCTACACCGTCCCCCGCTAGCTGGTTGTGGGGCAGGTTGCCAACCTGCGGGCCGATTGTGAATCGGCCCATCCTGACCCACTACCGGGATTACGGCGTAAATTGGAACACGGTGCCGCAACCGATATTCGTACCGTTAAACATTTGCGCCGGACAGCCGGTCCCGCCGCCGACCGACGTTGTGCCGTAGAGCGTGCCGTCCGGCCCCACAATCAGGCCCCATTCCGGCGTGAGTCCGTCGGTACCGCCCTGGAACGAGTAAAGCAGGCTTTGCACCCAGGCCCCGCCCGTTTCAATCGGCGGCGTCAGCTCGAAGATCGTGCCGGGGAAATAGTAGCCCAACTGGAGGTTCGGATCCCCGCCGCCATACGTCGTTCCGTAGATGGAGCCGTTCGCTCCCGCCACAAGACTGCCGTTCGCGTACGTCCCGCCGGGAACCCCATACAAGGCACCCGGGTCGAAGCTCGTGAGAACCGTTTCGGTCCACACTGTTCCCGTTGTGGGGGGTGCCAGTTTATAGACAATGCCATAGTTGTAAGTGCCGCCTCCCGCGACACCCAACAAATCGGCGCCTGACACGGTAAGGCGTCCGGACGGATCTTGTCCGTCGTCGCCCCCCGGAAAGGAGTACAGTATTGTCTCCGTGTAGGGATCTCCAGCGGCCGCCGGCGGTGTGATCTCATAGACCGTGCCGCAACCGCTGCCACCGCAGCCCGTTCCGCCGCCGCCGTGGGTTTCACCGTACAGTGTTCCCGACTTGTTGGCGACCAAACCGTAGTACGCATCAGCCCCGTCGGTACTGCCGCCTTTGAATGAATAGAGGCTGGTGAACGCAGGCGTGGCTGCCGTGGTCACCTGGTAGACGGTGCCGTAGCCGTTAGCCCCGCCGTAACCCGTTGTTCCATAAAGATCGCCACCGACCAGGATCGGTCCATCGTTCGGATTGTTGCCGTCGGTACAGTTGGTTTGCTTGCAAAATGTGTACATGACGGTTTCCTTCCATCCGGCGCCGCTGGTTGTCGGCGGGGTGAGCTTGAACACCACGCCATAGCCCGACCCGGTACTCTGGCCTGGGCCGCCCCCAAATGTCGTTCCGTAGAGGATGCCGCCCTTCGATACAGCGAGCGTGTTCGGAAACGCGCCGTCTAAGCCGCCTGTGAAGGAATGCAGGATTTTCTCGGTCCAGGCTCCGCCGGAGGTAGCTGGCGGAGTCAATTTGTAAACGACGCCGCAGCCGATAGGGGTAGGATAGCCATAACCGGTGCAGTCGCCACTGCCGCCGAACGTGGTGGCGCCGTACAGTATGCCGCCAGGTCCGGCCACCAGGCCGTTAGCGTTGTCTTCCCCATCGCTAGTGGGTCCCTGAAAGGCGTAAAGCACGGCTTCTCCCGGCGTTTGCGCCGCCGCCGGCGCGGCCAAGATCGCTGCGCCCAACCCAGCTACGCAGTAAGCGGCCATCAATCGCCTCCGGCCGTTGTCCCGCGCTCTGAAAAGCGCACTTCCACTCTTGCGTGTCGTTATCATGATTTTCTAACCTCCTACGAAAAGTTTCGAAATCGTGACTACGCATAGGGCTTAGTCACGGTACCGGCTCGGTTTCCGATTCTACGACAGCGTCCCCTTCAAGGCAAGGCTTGGCGGGTGAATTTGGGTAAATTAGGCGGTTCAGTACGGTAACACCGCCGGCCAGAGGGGTTCTAGTACCGGCTGAGCCGGCTGGGCAACGTAAGTCCGACAGCCGCGTGCGCGCTACTCCACCGCCGTCACGATCAACGTGGCATCGTCCTGGAAGTTGCCGCCGCTGTAATCCGCGATGGCCGCCATCACCCGCTTTTGGATGGCTTCCGCATCCAGCGCGCGATTGGCGCGCAACACTTCCGTCAGCCGCTCCTCGCCAAACTCCTCGTCATCCGCGTTGGAGATTTCGGTGATGCCGTCGCTGAACAGCGCCAGCCGGTCGCCCGGCTCCAGGTCCAGGTGCTGCTCCCGATACTCCCAGTCCGGGAATACGCCGAGCACCACGCCGCTGTGATTCACGCGCAGGCGCTCGCCGTTCCGCCGCACCAGGATCGGCTCGCAGTGGCCGGCATTGGTATAGCTGAAGCGCCGGCGCGCGCCATCCAGCACGCCATAGAAGAACGTGATGAACTTGCCGCTGCCCACGTTCGCCGCCACGATCCGGTTGAGCCGCCCGCAAAGCTCCCCGGTGGGCAGCATCTCGCCGGCCAGCGCGTGCACCGCCGCCTGCACGTTGGACATCAGCAGCGCCGCGGGTACGCCCTTGCCGATCACGTCGGCCACGCACAGCGCCAGGTGGTTCGCGTCCAGCCGCAGCACATCCAGATAATCGCCGCTCACGGCCCCCGCCGGACGCCAGGCGGCCGAGATGCCGTATCCCGGAAAATCCGGAATCGAGCGCGGCAGCAACCCCCGCTGCGTGGCGCTGGCTTCCTCGATTTCGCCCGATTCGCGCGCCGCGCCGTTGCGCCGTTCGTTGCGCGATTCAATCTGCGTGCGCAGGGTCGACAGCAGCTTCAAATTGTCCCAGGGTTTTTCCACGAAATCGGCCGCGCCGCGCTGCATGGCTTCCACTGCCAGCCGGACGTTTCCCCAAGCGGTCATGACCACTACCGGCAGCGTCCGGTCGAGTTTCTGCACGCTCGCCAGCAGGTCCAGACCCTCTTGGCCGGAAGTGGTATCGAGGGCGTAATTCAGGTCCATCAGCAGCACGTCGTACTCGCGGTTGCGCAGCCGCTCCAGAACCGCTTTGGGCGAATTCACCGCTTCGATCTGGTAGCCTTCCCGCTTCAGCAGAAGGCGCAGCGCCTCCAAAACATCGGGCTGGTCGTCGGCGATCAGTGTTCGTGGAGCGCTCAATTCGGGCCGTAACATTGGGTGCCTCAATTAGGTATGACGGTATCCCGATAGAACAGTTAGCGGGCCAATCGCCCGTCCGAGCTAAAACCCGTGCCCTCAATCGGAAATAACCTTTGGCCAGGCGGCGCTTGTCCCGTGCGCGCAACAGGCCGTCCCAAAACCAGACACTCGGTTGTGGGCCAGGATGGTATCCTGCGGGCCGATTGTGAATCGGCCCCATGGCTGGCTGGGCAGCTATGATGGAAGATGCCCAGCGTGATCGTCATAGGCGGCGGATTGGCCGGTCTCTCGGCGGCGGCGGCGCTGGGGGGCGCAGGGTTCCGGGTCCAGGTGTTTGAAGCGCGCCCGTTCCTGGGCGGCCGCGCGACTTCGTTTCCGCTGGTGCCTGCCGGCGACGCCTCCGAGCTGATCGACAATTGCCAGCACGTGCTGTTGCGCTGTTGCGTAAATCTGCTGGACTTCTACACGCGGCTGGGCGTGCGCGACTGCATTCGCTTCTATCGCGAGTTTTACTTCATCGAGCCCGGCGGCCGCGTCTCCACGCTGCGCCGCGGCGCGCTGGCCGCCCCGCTGCATTTCACCGGATCTTTCCTGCGCCTGCGCTTCCTCGGCCCCGGCGACAAGCTGGCCATCGCGCGCGGGCTATTGGCGCTGCGGCGCGAGCGCACCCGGCGCGACGATCTGGATCGCATCACCATGCTCGACTGGTTGCGCGAAAAACGCCAGACGCCGCGCGCCATCGAGCGCTTCTGGCGCCAGGTGCTGGTTAGCGCCGTCAACGAGGATGTCGGCCGCATGGCCGCGCGCCACGGGTTTCAGGTCTTCTGGCAGGGCTTCCTGGCGCGCGCCGAGGGATACGAGATGGGGGTGCCCTCCATCCCGCTCGGGGAACTCTACCGCGCGGAACTGTGGCAAGCGGCCGGCGATGTCTCGTTGCGGCTGCGCGCGCCGGTGGAGCGCATCGATGGGGATGGCATCGTGGCCGGCGGCGAGCGTCACGCGGCCGATTATTATGTCTGCGCGCTGCCTTTTGAGCGTCTGCCCGCGCTGGGCCTGCCCGCGCCCCCTTTCGAGCATTCCCCCATCACCGGCATCCACCTCTGGTTCGATCGCCCGGTCACGGACCTGCCGCACGCCACGCTGCTCGACCGCACCGTGCAATGGATGTTCAACAAGTCCGAAGGCCGCTATCTGCAGCTTGTAGTGAGCGCGTCGCGCGGGTTAGCCGCCACCAGCCGCGCGGATATCGTGGCGTTGGCCATCCGTGAGCTGGGCGAATTCTTCCCCGGCGCGCGCGAAGCCCGGCTCGAAAAGGCCCACGTGATCAAGGAATTGCGCGCGACTTTCTCAGCCGCGCCCGGTACTGAAGGGCTACGGCCGCCGCCCGAGACCAGCCGTCCGGACCTGTTTCTGGCCGGCGATTGGACGCGCTCCGGCTGGCCCGCCACCATGGAAGGCGCGGTCCGCAGCGGATACCTGGCCGCCGAGGCTGTGGCGCGCGCGAGCGGGCGGCCGGCGCGCTTCCTGCTCCCGGATATGGCTTGAAGCCGCATGCCGGAAGCATGTCATAATCGGGGAATGCGTTCCCGTTTTGCGCTTTTGACGGCGGTTCTCTTGTGCGCGTTCGCGGCAAGGGCGCACACCCCGACGACCCAGATCGATGTGCTGGTCACGTCGATGGCGGGCGTGCCTGTCGAGCACGCCGAGGTGGCCGTCAGAGTGGTGAAGGACCAGAAACCCCACACCATCTGGCGGCTGCGTACGCATGAGGACGGCATCGCGAAAACGCCCGCCGAGACGCACATCCCGCAGGGCACTATTCTCGTGGAGGTGACGGCCGCGGAGTATGCGCCCTTCAGCCAGACCTTCGAGGTGCATGACGACAAGAAGACCATCGAGGTGAAGCTGACCTCTGGGATGACCAAGCTCAATGTTGTTGTAACCACGCCGGGCGGTAAGCCCATCGAGCACGCCGACGTGGTGGTCAAGTTCGTGAGTGGCCATTCCGCGATCCTGCTTGGCAAGGCCATCCACACGAGCTGGGAAATGCGCACGAATCAGGAGGGCCTCGCGAAGGTTCCGGAGGTTCCCCAGGGCACCATTCTGATCCAGGTGATCGCCACGGGTTATCAGACCTTCGGCCAGACCTACGAGATCTATCAGCTTGAGAAGACGATCGACATTAAGCTGAATTCGCCGCAGGAGCAATACTCGGCGCATTGACGCCAATGCCCCCTGCACAAATTTGAGGGCGGGCAATCCTGGCCTGGGGTCCCTGTGGGGTCCCGGGGCCGTCCAAGGCCCTCTTAAGAACATGGATGGGTATATCGCAACCCCGACCGCGCAGCGACTTCAGCGAATCCACGAATTCTGTCGATTCGGCGAGCGGCCACATCAGTTCCCGGCGGCGCTCTCCGCTCGCCTCCTCCATCGCTCGATCCAGCGTGCCGTCATCGACGGCGCGGGCAAGAAATGCCAGACTCAGCTTATTTATACGCATCCGATCGCGTTGCTGCGTTAGGCCCTGACTGCACAGCCACGCATCAACCTCTGCCAGTCCATTGACCAGTTCGCGGTACGTGAATCGGTCCATAGCTCGACCAATTTTCCCATGTGACGGACGTCCCGGAAAGTTCCAGCGCCAGTCGCTGCCGAGGTGACCGAACGCGGGCGCGCGGCGATGGACGATTGATCAATCGATCGCGGTCTACTCGCGGGATGTTTTCCCCCGATATGCCGGCAAGAAGATTTCGGCTACGAAAGTTTCCAGAGTGGTCGGAGTGGTGTTCGCTGCAGAGCGCGGTTCAAGCATCTTCATGTGGCCCGAATTCAGCGCATCAGCCATCTCCAGCAACAGGTCTGCCATGTTGGACGACATCCCCGTCTGCATCAGCACAGGCTTCAACTGCGCCGCAGGCACGAGCTGATATGCAAGGTCAGCCTTGCCGATCGCCGCGCCCACGATCTTCGCAACTTCCGTGTAAGTGACATCGCGAGGCCCTTGCAGTTCGTGCGCGCTGTTTCGGACGAAATCCAATTTCAATAGGGCCTCGGCTGCAAAGGCGCCGATATCGCGCGTGGCGATCATGGGCAAGTGCAAGTCCTCTTTGACTGGGCCGGCCATAATTCCAATGGACTTAATCGCGCCGGCCTGGGGCAAAAGGTTTTCCATGAAGTAGCCGGCTCGCAGGAAGAGGGCCTTTAACCCGGAAATTCCTTCGAGCTTCTTTTCAAGACTGTGCAGTCCGGCGACGGGACCCGTTCCATGCGATTTGTCCGCGCCGTAGCTGCTCAGAACGACGGCATACTTTATCCCGTTCTTCTCGATCGCGGAGCGCAAGGCATCGCCGACGCACTCTTCGTAGGCGCGAACGTCCGGGGAAGCAATATGAGGAGGGATCATCGCGTACACCGCCTTTGCCCCAACAAAGGCGTTGGTGAGCGCGCCCGCATCGGTCGCATCGGCGATGAATGATTCCGCGCCCTTCTGCGTGAACCGTTCCAGCCGCTTCGGGTCGCGCCCCACCACACGCACCTTCTCTCCCTCTGCGAGCAATCTCTCCGCTACCACGCTTCCAGTGTTCCCCGTGGCTCCTGTAATCACGTACATCGTTTCCTCCTCGCCGGTCGGTAGTTGGGTCACTACCGCAAACTTCTTCCCCTCGTCTGTTGATGCCTGTCCGGCTTCCACGGATTCAGTTTCGAGGGTTGAACCGCGATGAAGCTACAAAGGGGAGCTCCGGCCCCGCTGCATACCGCGCTAAGATGAAAACCATAGACCCGCTCCCATGAAGAGACGCATCCTGGTGGTCGAGGACGAAGAGAAGCTCCGCCGCGTCCTCGAACTCCAGCTCACCTCCGCCGGCTTTGAAGTGGAGAAGGCCCGCACCGCCGAAGAAGCCCTGAAAATCGCCGACCGCGCCGACCTGGTGCTGACCGATTTGCGCCTGCCGCAAATGGACGGGCTGGAGTTGCTGGCCGCCATCCGCCGCCAGAATTCGCAGACGCCCGTAATCGTCATGACGGCTTTCGGCACCATCGAGACGGCCGTGGCGGCCATGAAGACCGGAGCCACCGATTTTCTGCTGAAGCCTTTCTCGCTCGATCACCTGATGACCGTGGTGCAGAAGGCGCTCGAAATGCGCGCGCTGCGGGACGAGAACCTGCAACTCCGCGAGGAGTTGGGACGGCGCTATGCCTTCGACAATATCGTCGGGCGCAGCGCCGCCATGCAGGAAGTTTTCGCCACCATCATGCGGGTGGCGCCCACGCGCGCCACCGTATTGCTGGCGGGGGAAAGTGGCGTGGGCAAGGACCTGATTGCGCGCGCCATCCACTTCCACTCGCCGCGCCGCGACCGGCCGCTGGTGAAGATCAACTGCACCGCCCTCCCTGAAAATCTGATGGAGAGCGAATTGTTCGGTTACGAGAAGGGCGCCTTCACCGGCGCCATGACCACTAAGCCGGGCAAGTTCGAGCAGGCCGACACCGGCACGGTCTTCCTGGACGAAATCGGCGACGTGCCCGCGTCCATTCAGGTGAAACTGCTGCGCGTTTTGCAGGAGCGCGAATTCGAGCGCCTGGGCAGCAACGTCACCCGCCATATCGACGTGCGCGTGGTGGCCGCCACCAACCAGGATTTGCGCGCCGCGCTCGAGCAGGGCACCTTTCGCGAAGACCTTTATTACCGCCTCAACGTAGTGCCGATGAACATTCCGCCGCTGCGCGAGCGCAAAGAGGATATTCCGTTTCTGGCGCAGCACTTCGTCGCCAAGCTGGGGCCGGACACCGGGAACCGCGTGCGCGACGTCACCGACGCCGGGATCGCCAAGCTGATGTCGTATCACTGGCCGGGTAATGTCCGCGAGCTGGAGAACGTGATCGAGCGCAGCTTGGTGATGTGCTCGGGCGAGCGGCTGGACGCGGCCGATATCAAGCTGGAAATGGCGCCGCGCAGCCGCGCGCAGCCGGATCATTTTCTGCCCGACGGCCTGACGCTCGATCAATACGAACAGGATCTGATCCGCGAGGCGCTGCGCCGCGCGGATGGCAACAAGAGCCAGGCCGCGCGGCTGTTGGGCCTCACGCGCAATGCGCTGCGGTATAGGCTGACGCAGATGGGGCTGGAATCGTAACGCACGCTCTCAGCGTGCCGTGTCCCCACTCCTGGGGACACGCTTTCTCACCGCCGTACCTCCTTATTTGGATGGTGAATAATCTCGGTGACGATGTACGTGTCGCCTACAATTCTGAAGTAGAAACGCCAACTGCGGTTGACCCGCGCCTGCCACTTGTCTTCGGCCTCACTGTATTTCTTGGCGCGTAGCGAAGGATGTTGGAGGTTGGCGACCAGGAAAGCCACCTGCTTATAGACCTTGCGGAAAGGGCAGGGATCTGGCTCAAAGCGCCGAGGCATTCTGAGTATACTCAAGTTTCATTCAGACGGCTTTAGTTTGCCTTTTCGCCGCCCGCAGCCTCCTGATATTGGCCTCAACGGAGGCGGCCATCTCCTCCGCCGTACTGAAGGGGCCGTAGATGCGGCGGCGTTTAATATCCTCGTCGGATTCGGCCAGGCGGGCGTCGACAATGCGGCGCTGGGACGGGGTGTAGTCATCGTTAGCGGTGGGGAACTTGGAGCGGTCGATGACGAGCTTGGTGGCGGTCACGATCTTGCCGCGCTGGAGGGCCGCCCTCATAGAGATTAAAATACCAACTGTCGAAAGTGGAATCCTGAATGTGGCGCACCCTCTCAGCGTGCCGTGTCCCCACTCCTGGGGACACGTCTTCCCGCCCTACTCCACCCGTAACGCCGCGCCCGGATCCACGCGCGCGGCGCGGCGGGCGGGCAGCCATACGGAGAGCACCGTAATGACCGACAGCAGCACCCCGGCAGCCGCCAGCGACAGCGGATCCATAGGCGAGAGGTGGTAGAGCAGGCCGCTCATCAACCGCGCACACGCCAGCGACACCGCGACGCCCACGGCGACTCCTGGAATAGTCACTGCCGCGCCTTCCTTCAAGATCATGCGGAGCAAATTCGCCGGCGTGGCTCCCAGCGCCGCGCGAATGCCGAATTCGCGCGCGCGGCCGCTGACCGAGTAGGCCAGCAATCCGTAGATGCCCGCCGCGGTGAGCAGCGCCGCCAATCCGCCGAAGGCGGCCAGAAGAATGAGGGCGAAGCGGCGGCGCGCCAGCGAATCGGCTACGTACTGCGCCACGGGCGCGGCCTTGAGCACGGCAATCTCGGGATCGGCGCGATGAATCGCCTCGCGAATGGGCGCGGCCAGACGCATCGGATCGCCCGCTGTTTTCACCAGCAGGGTCATGCCCGGCGAGTTCGAAATCAGGTACAGGGTGGGCACGACGGCTTCGTCCAGCCCCATATCGCGCACATCGCCGGCCACACCCGCGATTTCGATCGGATTCTGATGCGGGTCCATCACGCCCATAATCAGCCGGTGCGCGGTCGGATCTGCATGCGGGAAAAATCGCCGCGCCAGTGTCTCATTGATCATGTACACCGGCTTCCCCTCATCGGCCTCCGTCAGCCAGCGGCCCTTTTTCAGCGGGATTCCCAGCACGCGAAAATAATCCGGCGTGACCCATCGAAGCTGCGCGACCGGGTTGCGGCCCGGCTCGAAGGTGCGCCCCTCAATGCCGAACCGCGTGGCATAACGGGAGTGCGCGGTAAGCGCCAGGCTCATCGGCGCGCAATTGGCCGCGGCGGCGTCCACTACTCCGGGCAAGGCGCGCACCGCCGGCAGAAGCTGGGTGTTCAGGAATCGCGCGGCTTTGTTCCAATCATACCGGCTGCTGGGCAGGGGGACTTCCATGGCCAGCACGCCCTTTGCCTGGAAGCCCGGGTCTTCGCTCAGCAACGCGGCGAAGCTGCGCACCAGAAGAACGGCTCCCGTCAGGACCACGAACGCCATGGCGACTTCGGCGGCGATCAGGATGGAGCCGAGCGCGGATCGCGGCTTGCTCATGGATCGCCCGGCGGCCGGAGCGGCCTGTGCACGAAGCGCCTGGGCACACGCGGGCAACGCGAACAGAATTCCGCACAGTATCGATGAGACCAGCGCGAACATTGGCGCGTGGCCCGCGAAACCCAACGGCTCCAGGCGCGGAATCCGCCCCTGCGCCATCCGTTGGAGAGCGCCATTGGCAGCCACCGCCAGCGCCGCTCCGGACAATCCGCCCACCAGCGCCAGCAGCAGGCTTTCGGTGAACACCATGCGCATGAGCCGCGCGCGCCCGGCGCCCAGCGCGACGCGGATGGCCATCTCCTGCCGGCGGTCGAGCATGCGCGCCAGCAGCATGTGCGCCAGGTTGGCGCAGGCCATCAGCAGCACCAGGCCGACCGCCGCCCACACCAGCAGCAGCGCCGGCCGCACGTCGCCGGTGATCTGGCGCGCGAGCGGGACGATATACGCGCCGACGGCACCGTTGGTATCGCGATGTTCGGCGGCCAACCGCGCGGCCATCGCCCGCATTTCGGTTTGCGCCTGCTCTTCGGTCACTCCGGGCTTCAGGCGGGCGATGACTTCCAACGGATGATATTTGCGGGTGGTGGGAAGTTCGGGATCGATCAAAGAAAATGGCATCCACACGTCCGCCCATTCCGGAAACGCCTGGCGGCTGGGGATCACGCCGATTACGGTGAACGACAAGGTCTCGAGGTGTATGGCGCGGCCTACAATTGCAGGATCGGCCGCGAACTTCCGGCGCCACAGTTTCTCGGCGATCAACGCCACGGGGCGCTTCCCGCGCTCGTCTTCGGCGCTGAAGCCGCGGCCCAGCAGCGGCTGGATGCCCATAGTGTAAAGCAGATCGGCCGTGGCGTTGGTGGCTTGTACGATCTCCGGCTCGCCTTGCCCGACCAGCGTGATGCGGTTCATGGCTTGGAATGTGTATGCGGCCATCTGCGCGAAACTGTGGGTTTGGCTGCGCCAGTCCTCGAAGTCCGGGACGGTAGCCTGCAATTGCGGCAGCACCGGAGTGCTCTCCCACACCTGCACCAGGCGCTGCGGATCGCGGAAGGGCAGGGGCCGCAGCAGCACGGCGTAGATCACCTGGTAGACTGCGGTGTTCGCGCCTACGCCGAGCGCAACCGTGAGAATGGCCGCGAGCGCGAACGCCGGGCGGCGGCGCAGAGAGCGGATGGCTTGGCGGAGGGGGAACATGCTATTGAGCATAGCTCGCGGTGGGACAGGCCTCCTGGCCTGTCCTTCTTCCTTCGTGTTGCAAATGCGTCGTGAGCTACGGATTGAAGGACAGGCCAGGAGGCCTATCCCACCTACAGTAGACGGTATTGGGGTTACCGCGAAATCGTCAGGCCCGTCTGCAGGATGTGCGCGCGGAAGCCTTCGTATTCGTAGAACGTCTCGTCGTAGCCGTAGTAGCGGTATTCGGATTTCCAGACGAGGCCCTTGTGCAAAGGCAGCGAGAGGCGCGCGAGCGGCTGGTAATAGCTAGTGGGACGGCTGCCCGAGGAGATGAACAACGACCCGCCGAAGGCCAGGTGCGGCGCGAGTTTCGCATAGGCGGGCAGGGCCAGATCGACCAGCGCGCTGGCGTTGTGGGCATTGTCGCGATAGAGCGACGTCTCGGCGGTGAGATATTCGGGCTCCAGGTACCCGATGTTGGAGTACAAGGTGGACCGCGTGTATTCGCCCAGGATGCTGACGCGCTTCGACGGGGTCCAGGAGGCCGATAGCGAATTCTGGCGGCTCAGGAAATCGTAGTTGATTCCCGGCGTGGGATTCTGATTGTTCAGCAGCGAGAAACTGGCCTGCAAAGACAGCTTGGCGGCGACCTGGTAGCGCGCGCGGGCGCGCATCTTCTGATAGTTGTAGAGGCTGGTGCGGAAGTAGGCGCTATCCGAGACGGCGCCTTCGAAATCGGCATTGACCGAGAGCTTCTGGGTGGCGCGGAAGTTGACACCCGCGATGCCCACCTGCTGGCGCAACTCGCTGGATTCCTGGCCGGGGCCCGCGATCAGCATGTTGCCGGTTTGCGCATCGCCCCATACATAACGATAGCCGCCGCGCAGCGTGAGCTTGTGGGTAAGGTCCAGCAATACGTCGATCTGCTCCTGGTTGTAGTTCACCGCCAGCAGGCTGGTCAGCGGCGTCAGCGTGGTCTGGGCCGCGGAAACGGGCTGCAGGATCATATCGGTGACCAGGCCCGCCGCCGCGGTATGCATGCGATCCGTCATCCAGGATTCGAGGATGCGCACGCGCTTCAGCGGCCGCAGCTCGAAACCAAAGCTGCCGGTGGTGTGCGGCTGTTTGCCTTCCGCGTACCCCAAGGCCTGTTCTCCGGTATAAAACAGGATGGCGCTCTCCACCACGAGATTGCCGGTATCGTACTGCGTATAGTTGACGTTGGTATTGGGCTCGCTATACAGAAACTGAGCCGACACATCCAGCCAGGAGAAAGGGCTGGCGGTGAACAGGCCCTTGCTGTAAATGCTGCTGCCGCGGATGCCGTAGGCCTGCGCCAGGTTGGTCAAGTCGAGGGTCTGGCCAAAGTACGACTGATAGTTGCCGTAGTTGAGAGTGGAATCATACGCCTGCTGATCGTCGCGCAGCGTGGTGCCGCCCTGTTCCAGGGTGGCGTGAAAACGATTGAACTCCAGGCGGACGCCGCCGCGATAGTTGTCCGTCTTATCGAACGTGTAGTCGGCGACGGGGTACGTGTTCACATCGGATTCGAAAGTGGTGATGCCGGTGCCTTCGCCGGAATCACGGCCGTAGGCCAGGTACGGAATGATGCGATGGCCGGGAAACAGGTCCAACTGGAAATCGCTCATGCGGCGGCGGGCGAAGTAGGAGTCCTCATCCAGCACGAGGCCGGTGCCGAGCAGGGGATCGGCGAAAGACGGCAACAGGTTGAAGTAGGCGATATCGCGGTAGTCGAAGTTGAAATCGTAGATGCCCTGCTTGGAAGCGTTCACGTGCAGGGTGTTGTAGGGATCGCCGCCCCAGTTGTTGGCGCGCACCTCCAGGTGGTCGAAGAGGCGCTTCTTCGGATCGACGATGGTGAGATCCAGGCCCAGCAGGCGGGGACCCTGGCCCAGATTGACCACGCTGCGATAGACGTCGCTGTCGCCGCCGACGCTGGTGAAACGATAGCCGAAGTCGACCGTGCCGGTAATCCACTGCTCGGAGGACGGCGTGGGGGATGTGTCAGTCGTCGCGGAGGTGTCGGGCGTCGGGGAGGTGGCCACGGCGGGGGAGGTGGCCACGGCGGGGGAGGTGGTCGCGGCGGGGGAGGTAGCCGGTGCGGGGGAGGTGGCCGGGGTGGCTGCCGGGGCCGGCTGTTGCGCCGCCTGTTGCGCCAGAAGCGGAATTGTGACAAACAAAGCCAATGCGAGCTTCATTTGAGTAAATCCTGGTTCACATAAGACCCGTGAATCTTCATGTGGCAGACAGTGCAGTTCTGGAACTGCGGGGCCAGCAGGTCGTGAAACGCGGGAGGCACTCCACCCAGCGCGGGAGGATTCTTGATGGGTCCGGGCGCCGTGGGCAGGTTGGCGTGGCACTCCAGGCACATGTAGCGGACTTCCGCGCGGATCAGCATGCGCGGGTTGGCCGAGCCGTGCGGCTCATGACAGGCGGCGCAGCCTTCCAGGCGCACGGGCGCGTGCTCGAAGGTGAACGGACCGCGCAGGTTGCCGTGGCAGCGGAAGCAGCCCGGTTCGTTGGCCGCGTAGGACTGCTGGTTGACCTGGAAGATGCTGCCATGCGGGTTGTGGCAATCCACGCAGGACATGGCGCCTTCGGGCAGGCGGTGTTTGTAGGGCCGCTGGAACTCGGCCCAAACGGCCGTATGGCAGCTTGCGCACAGCTCGTTGACCGCCGCCATTTTTCGGGGGACCAGCCCGTTGGGGCCGTTGCGGTGGATGGCGTGGCAGGCGGTGCAAGCCACCTCGTTTTTCATGTGGCTGCTCTGGATGCGGCCGATGTGGGTGGGCTGATTCAGGTGGCACTTCAAGCAGTCGCGATCGGTTTCGGCGGGGGGCAAGTGGGCCGGGTTGACGATGGCTGCCTTTTCGGCCGTCGCAACGTGCTGGGCGCCGGGACCGTGGCAGGATTCACAGGCTCTGCCTTCCCAGCCACGCCTTTTTTGGGTCTCCACCAGCTTGTGCGGATTCTTTTGGAAAGCGGCGTAGATGTCTTCGTGGCAAGGCTGGCAGGCTTCCGAGCCAACGTAGGCCTGCGGAACGGCGGGCGCGGCGGGAGTGGCGGGCGCTGGGGTCTTAGCCGGCGTGACGGGGGCTGGGGTCTGAGCTGGCGCGGCAGGGGCAGGGGTCTGCGCCCCCGCCGGCCAGCAAACCAGGATGAGCAGCGCGAGAAAGAAGGCCTGGCGGGCTGAATGCCCAACGCCGCATACGTTTCGCGTAACCGAGCACCCTCCATTAATCGTGGGGCGGTCCCCCCGGACCGCAGCCGACGCCCTCGTCGGCTTGTCGCGACCGGCGAAGATCTTGATTTTTCGCGCGGAAGAGCGGGTCCAGGGGGACCCGCGCAGACCAGGGGGTCTGCCCCACGGGCTACTGGACATGTACCGAGTCAACCGCGAACTGCGCGCCCGCGCCATGGCATACGTTGCAGCTCTCACCCAACACATCGGTATTGGCCAGGAAGTGGGCCGATTCGCCCTCCGAAACGTGACATCCGCTGCAAGCCGACGAAACGGGCTGCACCGGGTTTCCGGTGGCGCCCTGAATCCAGCCCTGGGGATCTTGCACCGCATTCAGGCCGACCGGCAGGATCGTCTCGGTGTTCGTGCCATTGACCTGGGTGTGGCACACCTGGCAGTTCTGCATATAGGTGGCGTCTCCCGTTGGGCTCATGACCGGGAAGAGGGTGCCGGAAAAGTCGTTGTGGCTCCCCATGTATCCTACGACGATGTAGGGATACTTGGGCGGCCCGCCTGGATTGATCGCGGCATTCACGCCATCGTGAAGGCGGTGAACCAACAAGTTGAAGTTGATGCCCTGGAACGGCAGCGTTCTGTCGGCCGCGACCACGGCGTTGGGACGTTGCGAGAAATCGGTATCGGACGGATTGTGGCACAGCACGCAGTACTCGGGATTGTTGCGCAGGTTGCCGTGCAACGAAAGCGAGACGTGGCAGGCATTGCAATTGGTCTCCGCGATCACCGTGCGGCGCGGCGTTACAGGCGAGCCGTCCACGGAGAAGTTCACCACGGGATTCGGGTTGGCGCCTTCACTGACGCTCTGCGACGAAGTGGTGCCGGGATACACCGTTACGGACATGCGGGCCTCCCCGCCGATGGTGTACGTTCCGGTGGCGGCCGCCGGGATGGCGTTGATGAAAGTATACGTGCACCCGCCGCTGGCACTGCAGGCCGCCATTAAAGCGCTTTCCTGCACATAGCCCGGAGTGGTAGCCGTTCCGAAGGTAGTCGGCAGGCCGTAGTCGGTGGTAGGACCGGCCATGGTGAAAGCCAGGGTGGAGAGCTGCGATAAGGGAATATTATGGCCGGTGTTATCCTGCACGGTGAAGGCGACGGTGGGATTCTGTCCGGCGGAGGTATTGGTCACGCCGGTAATGGCGAGCTGGAGGCCCGCTATTTGCGTATCCGGGTTCTGGGGGTACAGAGCCGCGGTGTCGGTGGGCACCACATGCGCGCCCAAAATGGAGGCATCGAAGATCTCCTCGTCTTGGGGCACATGGCAGGTGGCGCACTGGGTGTCATCCAACTGGAATCCGCCGGGGTGGTTGGCGCCGGTGGCGAAGTTCAGGTTGTCGTGGCACGCGCCGCAGGCCGCCCGGGTGGGCTCCGTCATGAAGACTTTCGCCTGCGCGGCACCGGTGGTCTGGCTATGGCAGACCTCGCAACGGCGGGGATCGGCGGGATCGATCACCGTGGAAAAGTCATTGACCGAATTCATGTAGCCGATAATTTGATAGGGAGCCGGCGGAACGGTCGTCGTGCCGGACGTATACCCGAGGACGCTGGGCAACTGCGACCCCATGTGGATCTTGTGCGCCATCACTTTGAGATCCAGCGTGTTGCCGGTGTTCGGATCGGAGTTTTGAGGCTGGTGGCAGAGCACGCAGATGGGCATGCCGATGCGGCTGCCGCCGTGGAACGCCAATTGGTAGTGGCAGGTGTTGCAGCTCTCGGTGCGGATGACATCGCGCGTGACCGTAACCGGCGCGCCGTTGGGGACGAAGTTGAAGGTCGCGCTGGCATAGTTTGTCGCGAGTCCGAAAACGGTCAGGTCGCGCGAGCCATAGATCCCGATGGTAGTCGTCACGGTAGGATCGAATCCGGCGGGCGCCAGGGTCTTGAACGTATACGTATATTGACCGGCAGTCCCGGGAGTGGTGGTGCCGTTGCTTTCGCCAGTCGGTTGAGTCACGGTGCCAGAGACCGCGCCCGTGGCTGTCTTTGTGGTGTAGGCGACGTATTGTTCCTGGCCTTTCGGGATGTAGGCAGCTATAAAGCTGAGCGAGATGACGCCCGGCGTGGTGGCGCCGGTGGCATCCAAAAGCAGCCCATTGGGATCGGTCAGCGTATAGGTGACGGTGATGACGCCGGCGCTCGAGATCGCAGCCGAGTTGATGGTGATAGTCAGGCCCGACACCACGAAATCAAGAGAATCCTGATCGGCCCGGGGAACCTTGTAGCGCTCCGCAGAGGGCGATTTGGACCCACCGATCAGGGCGGCCGATCCGGCCGCCAGCAGCAACACGAAAATGACCCGCGAGATGCCAGAAACAGAAGACGGTATGCGCATAGTTTCCTCCGGCCGCGTGCGCCGATGCCGCACCCAATGGCTCGAGCGGGAAGCGACCCGCCCTGCCGGCCGTCAAGGCTTGAACGAACGAGTCTTGAACGAACGACATAGCAAGCGTTGGTCCAAAACAGGTACCCGCGATTCATGCGGTGCGCCAAGCCCTGCCTCCGCGCGGTTTCCTTGCAATTCAACCAGATCCAGGTGCAGGACTTGCATGCGGAAATGCCAAAGTTGCCGGTCATCGCCGACGCGGAGCGGGAGACGGGGGCCCCGGGCCAAAGCGCTGGGGGCGGTGGGTAGCTTAGCGCTATGTATGGGTCAAGTGACGCACTGCCAGCTAAGCGGCCCGCACGAATTCGAGGACCACGCGCGAAGCCACATCGCCATGCTCGAGCCGGTCGAAGATCTGGTTGATGGACGATAGGGGCTGCAGCTCGATATCGGCCTTGACCTTGCCTGCGGCGGCGAAGGCCAGCGCCTCGGCCATATCCTGGCGCGTGCCGACGAACGAACCGCGGATGGTGATGCAGTTCGCCACCACATCGAAGAGCGGGACGGGGAATTCGCCCGGCGGCAGCCCCACCAGGACGCACGTGCCGCGCTTCCGGGTCATGCCGACGCCCTGCTTGAATGCGATGAGCGAGGGCGCGGTTATCAGAACGCCATGCGCTCCGCCGCCGGTCTCCTTCTTCAAGACGGCAGCCGGGTCGCCGGCCTTCGCATTGATCACCAGATCGGCGCCCAGGCGCTTGGCGTGGGCCAGCTTGCCGTCGTCGATGTCGATCCCGCAGACCAGGAGTCCCATGGCCTTGGCATATTGGATGGCCAGATGCCCGAGGCCGCCCACGCCGGAGATGGCGATCCATTCGCCGGGCTTCGCCTCGGTCTGTTTGATCCCCTTGTAGGTGGTGATGCCGGCGCAGATGAGCGGCGCGGCCTCCACGGCCGTGAGGCCGGCAGGCACATGCGCGACGTAATCCGGGTCCGCCAGGAGGTACTCGGCAAAGCCGCCGTTCCTGGTATATCCGCCGAACTGCGCCTGGGGGCACACCGTCTCCCAAGCCGCCAGGCAATACTCGCAACAGCCGCACGCCGAATAGAGCCAAGGCACCCCGACCCGGTCGCCCTCCTTCACGATCGTCACGCCCGAGCCGACAGCGGTTACCGGACCAATGGCCTCATGGCCGGGAATGAACGGGAGCGTGGGCTTCAACGGCCAATCGCCATGCGCGGCATGCAGATCGGTGTGACACACCCCGCAAGCCTCGGTCTTGACCAGGATCTGGCCCGGCCCGGGGGAGGGAATGTCCCATTCCCGAAGCACCAAGGGCTTTCCAAACTGCTCGACAACCGCGGCTTGCATCTGAGATGCCATGGGCAACTCCTTCTTAAGAAACTGGACTTACAAAACTTGTCTCCCCAGTGGGTCGGCGCTCTATGTGCGATAAGGCTGTCGCGCGACGCCCCGCCTTGAAGTAACGCGATTCAGGAGTCCACGCACCCCGCGAGTAGCGCCACGGCGGCCGACGGGACATAGAAAAGCCCGATCGAGAAGCCGCCAATAATAGCGAATCCCCAAAGGACGATCACGGCTCCGATCCGGACTCCCTGCCTGCGGAACACCAGGGGCAGTAGCGCAATGGCGACCGGAATGGAAACCAGAATCGAGGCCGACGGCCCTTGCGATTCAAGAAGCGTCGTCCGGTGAAGTCGGCCGCCCCAGTAACCTTCACCCGTGGGAAACACTAACAGGTATATGGAAGCCGCCGCCGCGAGAAACAACGCGGCAGCCGGCAGCAGAATCCGCATCTTCGGCCCTTCCAGGCTGTGATCGTTGTACTTCACTTCTGTGCTTTGCTCTCCACGACGCCCAACTCCGTGAGTATCTTGGGCGCCGCCTCTTCCATCGCCAGCAGGTTATGGCAGGCGCCGCAGTCCTGCGTCACCGTTCGCCCGTCGGCGCTGGCATGGCTGCCGTCGTGACATCGAAAACATCCCGGAGAATCCGTGTGCCCGATGTTGTTCGGATATGTCCCCCAGTTGACCTTCATCGCCGGAAAGATATTTTGGTTGTAAATAGCGAGCAACTTCTGCGCGGTCTTGACCACTTCCGCCTGGCGTGCCTGATAAACAGCGGGGTAAGTCTCGCGATAGAAAGCCTCGAAAGCCGCCGGGATCTGGGCCGCCGCCGCATCGCGGCTGGCATATCCTTTTTTCAGGATCTCCAGGCTCTTCTTATGCGCGAACGGCAGGCTGGCGGAGAGATCTCCTGAAAACATAGCTTCGTCCACCGCCCGCTCCGGCAGCTTAAAGCTGTGGGACGGCCGGTTGTGGCAGTCGATGCAATCCATTTCCCGTATGGATAATCCCTTGCCGTCCGCCGCCGCGCCCGCCACCCGGTACACCGTGTTTCCGCCCGGGCCATCGTACTCGATCCATGGAATGGTCTGGCGTTGCGGGTCGGAATGCCCGTAGCGGATACGCACCCCGGGTCCCAGATGCGTTCCGTGGATGCCTATGCCCTTGTTGCCGCCCCCGATCTTCATCAGCAGCACGGTCTTGGTCGGCGAGTTGTTTTGGTCGTCGCCGAAGTTGTTTACGATCTGCAACCGGTCTGCGCCGTACTTCTGCGGCCAATGGCAGGATTCGCACGTTTCGCGCGCGGGACGCAGATTGCGCACCGGCGTGGGGATGGGCGTCTCGTAAGTGTGGAACATCACCGCGAACACTTGCCGGATTCCGGAGAGCTTGCTGCGCACAAACCACGATTCCCCAGGACCGATGTGGCACTGCACGCACTCCACCCGCGAATGCGGCGAGCTCTGATACGCCGTGAACTCCGGCTGCATCACCGTATGGCAGGTCTGCCCGCAAAACGAAACCGTCTCCATGTAGGACACCGCGCCGTACGACAACTGGCTGGCGATCACGATGTTCGCGAACGTGGTCACCCCCACGAACGCGATCAGCCGCCGGAATTCCACGTTCTGAAAGTTCAACGGCGGAAAACTGGACGGATACAATCCGCGCTGCCGCTCCTTTCTTTTCCGCCAGTAAATCCCCAACGGAATCAGGAAAAGTCCCAAAAAGAAAAACACCGGAAGCAAGAGGAACGCGAGAATCCCGTTGTAAGGGTTATGTACCCCCCCACGCATCGTGGTCGGCAGCAAGAACAGCCAGAACACAGTAGTGGTAGTGACGACTACCACTCCGATCATGCTGACCCAGTTATTGCAAAGATGTACCAGCGGCGAAAGTTGGGCTGGCCATTTGTACCTGGACAGGTCGCTCATTTGGAGACGGTCTCCTTACCGGCGGCGGCCCCGGCGGGATCGTCGTCCTCCCGCTTCCCAGGCTGCGCTCGGTGCGGGTCCGGCTCCTTCACGCTAACACCCGTCAGCCACGCCGTATCCATGGGGTAAACGTCCGGATCGAAAATCACGGCGTAGAAATGCCAGGCCACGATCGCCAAAGTGGCTAACAGCGCTTCATAGAAGTGCACCGACGTGGCTACGTCCAGCCACACCTTCGGAAGAAACGACAGCATCAGGTTGTTGGCCCACAGCATGATCCCGGTCAGGATCATCACCATCGCGCCCCAAACCACCGCCCAATATTCCGCCTTCTCGACGTAACTATGCGCGGAGCGGCCCGGCGGCGGCGCTCGCAGTCCCACGTTATAGCTGAAGTTGGCCAGTGCTTCCCGCGCGTCCTGGGCCTTGGGGAAAAGCTCCCTCCAGTGCCGGCGCAGCCGGTGGTTTGCCGCCAGCGAAATTACGTGCGTCAGCGCGACAGCCACGAAAACCGCGGCCGCGATGCGATGCACGATACTGCGCAAGTTCCCGGCTTCCAACCATGACGGGCGCGCCCACCACTGGTCCGGGTACTTCAGCGCGAATCCGGTCCAGGCCAGCGTGACGAACGAAACGACCAGCAGCGCGTGTTCCACCCGCTCGAACGGCAGCATGCGCACGTTGGCCCGGCCCGGCAGTGCATGACCCTCCAGCCGCCGCGCCGCGCCGCCGTTGCCGCGCCGCCGCACCAGCTTGCGTACCCAATCGCCGCCGTTGTGCAGCAGCATCAGCCCGATGGTCAGCGGGATCACGAGCAGGTAGAACTGCCGCACCCAGCGCATCGCCGGAGCCTCCCCGCCGCCATCCGCCATATGCACCTGGCTGATCGCGAAACGCTTCCCGGCTCCCTGGTGGCATTTGCCGCAAGTCGCCGCCAGGTTCCTCGGATTGACCGTGGAGCGCGGATCGGACGAGGGCAGGATATTGTGGACCCCGTGGCAACTCGCGCAGTTGGCCACGGTTTCGTTGCCTTCTTTGGCCGCCAGCCCGTGGAAGGAAGCGTCGAAGCTCACCACGCGGTCCTCGGGAAGGCCGAAGCGCCGCGACAACCGCACGTTTCCGTGGCAATTCCCGCAGGTCTCCCGGATGTTGCCGGCGTACACCGTCGAAGCTGTGTTGCTGGGCGCCAGGATGGAGTGCTCGCCGTGACAGTCGGTACAGATGGGCGCCTGCGTAATGCCCTTGGCCAGCGCCTGACCGTGCACGCTCTTGCGGAACTGCTCGGCTACCTCGCTGTGGCACATCCCGCAAGTCTCCGGCACTTTCTCCCGGAACCCCGCCGACTTGGGCCGCACCAGTTCATGCGCGCTGCCGTGGCACACCGCGCAATCCGGCGCGGCTCCGTTGCCGCTCTTGGTGGCCTGCCCGTGTACCCCGCGCTCATAGTCCGCCTGCTGCTCTTGGTGGCATTGGCCGCAGACCGGCTTGGGGACGTTCGCCGGGTGCGGATATTCCTCGTGCTGCACATGGCAGGCGGCGCAGGCCACCTCTGCGTGCGCGCTTTTCCCCAGCTTGGCGCTCTGATCGTCATGGCAGGCAGTGCACGCCGTGTTGTCCGCGGCGCGCGCCGAAGATGCGGACGCGGCCATCCATAACATCAGACCCGCCGCGGCCGCACGCATTCCCCAGGCGATGCCATCCTTGTCGTGTGGCGTTCTTTGCATATCCGATCAAACGCGCCAGGGAATCCCGGAAAGCCGACTTCTAGCACTTGAAGGGCCAGTTGTGGGGCAGGATGGTATCCTGCACGCCGATTGGCAATCGGCGCAAACTGGGCCGATTAACAATCGGCCCGCAGGTTGCCAACCTGCCCCACATGGAGGTATTGCCTATTCCGCCGCCAGCACTTCCTTCACGCAGGCGACCAGTTCGGCCGGAGCGAATGGCTTGGGAAATACCATGAAGTTTTCGCCCGTCGTCCGAATTTCAATTCGCGAATCGGCGGGCAGACCGGCAACCATAAGCACGCGCATGTGCGGGTTTTTCTCGCAGAGATACAGGGCTGCGTCGTGCCCATTGATATCGCCGACATAGACGTCGATGAGCATTAAATCGGCGGGAGTCTCGCGCAGCATGTCCACGGCGACCCCCAGGTCGCCCGTCGCCCGCACGACGTATCCTTCGCGCTCCAGGATTTCCCGAATGACTCCACGCACCACCGGCGCCGAGTGAAAAACCAAGATCGTTGTAAGATGTGGGCTCATCCCGCTCCTTGTTGTCCTCTGGAGTTCAGAATTATACAACAATTCGGCGCGACGAAACCTCCGTTGTGGGGCGGCCAATCTTGGCCGCAGCCGCCTTTATAGGCGGCCAGAGCCGGCTGAAAGCCGGCTGCGGGCAGGATTGCCCACCCCACAGGCGATATTTAGGTCCGATGGTCTATACTTTTGAAAGGAGGCACGCGCACCCCGGAAAGGGGCACGCCAATCTTCGCCATGTTTCGATTCGATCAACTCATCCGCCATAACATGATCGTCCGCGACGTGAAACAGTCGCATCCGGAAACCATCCCGGTCTTCGAGGAGTTCGGTTTCCGCGCCAGTTGCGACGACTGCGATATCCAGACCGTGGCGCGCAAGAACGGCATTTCCAGCCATGACGTGCTGGCGGCCCTCAACCGCGCCGCCTTCGGGAACGCCGCCGAATAGACGGCGCACATAAAGGATTATGCAAGTCGGCAAACCCGCCCGTAAAGCCGTCAAAGACGGCACTCAACCACTCGATGTATTCTTCGCCCCCAAGACCGTCGCGGTCATTGGCGCCACCGAAACCGCCGGCAGCGTGGGACGCACTATTCTGCGGAACCTGGTGAGCAGCCCGTTCGGCGGCACGGTCTTCCCAATCAATCCCAAACGGCCCAGCGTACTGGGCATCAAGGCTTACAAGCACATCTCGGAGGCGCCCGAGCAGGTGGATCTGGCCGTAATCGTGACGCCCGCGGCCACTGTTCCAGGCATTGTCCACGACTGCGCGGCCGAAGGCATAGAGGCCGCCATCGTGATTTCGGCGGGCTTCAAGGAGATCGGTCCGGCCGGACTCGAACTGGAGCGCCAGATCCTGATGGAGGCCCGCCGGAGCAACCTGCGCATCGTCGGCCCCAACTGTCTGGGCGTGATGAGCCCGCTCACGGGGCTCAATGCGACTTTCGCCTCGACCATCGCGCGCCCCGGCAATGTCGGCTTCATCAGCCAGAGCGGCGCGCTGTGCACCGCCATTCTGGATTGGAGCCAGCGTGAAATGGTGGGCTTCAGCGCCTTTGTTTCGATCGGCTCCATGCTGGACGTAGGCTGGGGCGACCTGATCTATTACCTGGGCAACGACCCGCGCACGCGCAGCATCGTCATCTACATGGAATCGATCGGCGACGCGCGCCGGTTCCTCTCCGCCGCGCGCGAGGTGGCGCTGAACAAGCCCATCATCGTGATCAAGGCCGGACGCAGCGAAGCCGCCGCCAAGGCCGCGGCGTCGCATACCGGTTCGCTGGCCGGCAGCGACGAAGTGCTGGAAGCCGCGTTCCGGCGCAGCGGCGTGTTGCGCGTGAACAGCATCGCCGACCTGTTTTACATGGCGGAAGTGCTCTCCAAGCAGCCCAGCCCCAAGGGTCCGCGCCTGACCATTCTGACCAACGCCGGCGGTCCCGGGGTGCTGGCCACCGACGCGCTGATGGCTTCCGGCGGCGAACTTGCCGAGCTGTCGCCCGAGGTGCTGGAGTCGCTGAACCAAGCGCTGCCAGCCGCCTGGAGCCACAACAATCCCATCGATGTGCTGGGCGACGCCAGTCCGGAGCGCTACGCCAAGGCGGTCGAGATCGCGGCCAAGGATCCGCACAGCGACGGACTCCTGGTGGTGCTCACGCCGCAGTCCATGACCGATCCGGCCCAGACGGCCGAGCACTTGAAACCGTACGCCAAGCTGGAGGGCAAACCGATTCTGGCGAGTTGGATGGGCGGCGCCGAAGTGGCCGCCGGCATCGGCATCCTGAATCAGGCCAGGATCCCCACCTTCCAGTTCCCGGATACCGCGGTGCGCGCGTTCAGTTACATGTGGCGGTGGGCCTATAACCTGAAGGGCCTCTACGAAACGCCTTCTCTGCCTGAGGACTCGGCCGAGGGTGCGCCCAATCGGACGCTGGCCGGCGAAATCATTCAAAACGCGCGCGACGCCGGCCGGACTATTCTCACCGAGGCCGAATCGAAGCAGGTGCTGGATGCCTATGGCATCCCCACCGTGCGCACCATGGTCGCGCGCACCGTGGAAGAGGCCGCCGACGAAGCCGCGCGCATGGGCTATCCGGTGGTGCTGAAGCTGTTCTCCGAAACCATCACGCAGACCGATGTGGGCGGCGTGCAATTGAACCTCGCGGACCGCGAAGCCGTGGAACACGCCTGGCGCGGCATCCGAACCTCGGTGGCGGAGAAAGCGGGCGCGGAACATTTCCAGGGCGTCACGGTGCAGCCCATGATCCGGAGCGGCGACGGATATGAGTTGATCGTCGGCAGCAGTCCGGACGCGCAGTTCGGACCGGTGCTGTTGTTCGGCATGGGCGGCCAGTTGGTGGAGGTCTTCAAGGACCGCGCGCTGGGCCTGCCGCCGCTCAACACCACGCTGGCGCGCCGCATGATGGAGCAGACCAGGATCTACAAGGCGCTGCAGGGCGTGCGCGGGCGCAAGCCGGTAAACCTCGCGGAACTGGAGCAAGTGATGGTGCTGTTCAGCCGCCTGGTGGTGGAGCAGCCCTGGATCAGGGAGATCGACATCAACCCGCTGCTGGCGACTCCGGAGCGCCTGGTGGCGCTGGACGCGCGCATCGTGGTGTACGGGCCGGAGGTGCGCAAAGAGCAACTGCCCAAGCTCGCCATCCGGCCGTATCCCGGCCGCTACGTATCCGCGTGGACCATGAAGGATGGAGCCGAAGTCCTCATCCGGCCGATCCGCCCGGAGGACGAGCCCATGATGGTCAAGTTCCATGCGACCCTCTCCGAGCGCAGCGTCTACCTGCGCTATTTCCACTTGATGAACCTCTCGCAGCGCGTGGCGCACGAGCGGCTGACGCGCATCTGCTTCATCGATTACGACCGCGAGATGGCGCTGGTCGCCGAGCGGCAGGGCGAAATTCTAGCCGTGGCCCGCTTGACCCGCGTTCCGGGGAGTAACGACGCGGAAGTGGCCGTGCTGGTGAGCGACCAGTTCCACGGCCTGGGGCTGGGCAAAGAGCTGCTCGGGCGGTTGGTGATGGTGGGCCGCGACGAGAAACTCAGCGCCCTAAGAGCCGACATCCTGCCCGACAACCGGGATGTGATGCGGATCTGCGAGAAGCTCGGGTTCACCCTGCGGCACTCGATCGAAGACCAGGTGGTCAAGGCCGATTTCCGCTATTGACAGGTCCGATGGGTGGGGCGGTCCCCCTGGACCGCGGCCGACGCCCTCGTCGGCCTGTCGCGGTTGAGGGGGCGGGTCCAGGGGGACCCGCGCAGACCGGGGGGTCTGCCCCACGAAACAATATTGGGAAAAGTATGCGGCTTTTGCCCCTTGGGACTGCTTACCACTACATCGTCCAGTTAGTTATTTATGGATCCATGTTTCGGGCAAAGCGCAATGTCCGCGCTGGCTGACAAGTGAGTAGGGCATTTGTGGGGCGGACAATCCTGCCCGCAGCCGGCTTTCAGCCGGCCTTTGCGACCACGACCAGGCGCCGTGAAAGCAGGAGCCGCCTGAAAGGCGGCTGCGGCCATGATTGGCCGCCCCACGGTGCAACCGAACTGCCAGTATTCTATAAGCGACTATCTGTACGATGTACCAGTGTGGGATCGGTATAATCAAACTACGTGGAACTCGAAAAGACGCTGCTGCGCAAGGTGGGCGAGGCCATCCACCGCTTCAAAATGATCCGCGACGGCGACCGCGTAGCGGTAGCGCTCTCGGGCGGCAAGGATTCGGTGACGCTATTGGAAGCGCTGCTGCTGCTGGCGGAGCGCGCGCCCATCGACTTCTCGGTGTGCGCCTTCACCGTGGAACAGGGCAAATTCCTGCGGCCCATCGAGCCGCTGGGCGAGTACCTGAAGCAGCGCGGCGTGGATTGGACCTACTATCGCGACAAGCCGTCGCTGCGGCTGCTCGAAGAGCAACCGGGCCACGGCTGCGACTTATGCAGCCGCTATCGCCGGCGGGCGGTCTACGAAATCTGCTCGGGACTGGGCGCCAACACCATCGCCTTCGGGCACACCGCCGACGACTTTTGCGAAGCGCTGCTGCGGAATGCGCTGTTCACGGGGCGGCTGAGCGCGCTGCCGCCCATCACTTACTCGCGCGACCGGCAATTCCGGTTGATCCGTCCGCTGGTCTTCGTGACCGAGGATATCACCCGCGCTTACGCCGAGGCCCGCGCCGTGCCTTTGACGCCATGCGACTGTTCCCTGCGCACCGGCACCGTGCGGCGCTCGTTGCGCGGGCTTTTCAGCGAATTGGAGAAAGAGTATCCGCACTTGAAGGAGAACATGCTTTCGGCCATGGGGAATGTGGATACGAAGAGGCTGCTCGACCCGCGGCTTTTGGAGATGGAGCGGCCGGAAGTGTTTCCCATTTTGGAGGAGTCTTGAGGCCTGTCCTACTATTTCTCTTATTCACCCCGCAGCTGCTCGCCAGCGGAGTCACCGTGAACTGGAATCCGCAGGATCCCACCATCGGCCCTTACCCTACCGACGTTCTGACTACGCCCGACAGCACGCAGAAGAATGGCATGCGCATCAACCTGCCGATGCCCGATTGCGCCACGGCTCCCAGCGATTGCCAGGACGTGCAACTGCTCAATCAACTGGACGGCTTCCAAACGGTACCGCGAATCACCGTGAACTTCTCGGGACCCATCGACGTGAACTCGGTACACCACGCCATCTACTACGTGGCGCTCGACAACTTGACCAATGAGGAGCACGGGATCAACTATACCGGCCAGATGCTATACACCACGCAGATGATTTACGATCCGACCACAAATACGCTCTACGGCAAACCGGATGGCAACCTGGACCAACATCGCCAGTACCTGGTCGTGGTGACCGACGTAATCCGCGACATGGCGGGCGATCCGGTGCAAGCGGACCCCGGATATACGGCTTGCGCGACCCCGGGCGCGGGCGCCACGCCGGCCGCCTATTGCAGTGAGTTGGCGCAGGCCGTGAGCAGCGTGGCCGCGCAGTTGGCGCCGGCCAACATCGTGGGCGCGTCCGTATTCACCACCATGAACGTCACCACCTGGATGGAGCAGGCCTGGGCGCAACTGGGCAACGTGACGCCGCCCCCAACGCCTTTGCAGCCTCCCACGCTGATCCAGTATTCCAACATCGCGTCGCTAACGCTGCACGAGCAGGTAGGCGTGAATCCGGCGCAGTTTGTGGACGTGCCGCTGCCCATCACCAATCCGCTGATTCAGGGCATCGGCGCGATCGGGTTCGGATCCTTTGCCTCGCCGAACTTCCTCAACGCCCAGCAGGTGATCCCGTCGACGCCGACGGGGCAGGCTGTTTCGCTGCCCGGCTCGATCAACTTGATTTCCTACCACGTATTTTTTCCGTCAACACCCCAGCCCGCCGCGGGATATCCGGTCGTGATTTTCGGGCACGGCTTCGGCGACAGCCAGTGGGGCGGGCCGACGGCGGTGGCTCCGGTGCTGGCGCAGGCCGGCTTCGCCACCATCGCCATCAACGCGGTGGGGCATGGGTTCGGGCCGCAGAGCGAGGTCATAATCACGGACCCGTCGGGCAACGTGACCACCTTGAGCGAGGGCGGACGCGGCGTGGACCTGAATGGCGACGGGCAGATCGGTCCGTATGAAGGCTGTCTGGCGGCGAATCCGGCACAGGTGGCATTGCGCGACTGCTTGCGCCAAACGGCGCTGGACCTCGGCGAGTTGGTGCGCACGATCCAGGGCGGAGTGGATCTGGACGGCGACGGGAAGCCGGATCTGGACGCCACTAAGATCTACTACGTCGGCCAATCGCTGGGATCCATGTACGGCACGATCTTCTCGGCGCTCGAGCCGAATGTTCCGGCCTCGGTGTTAAATGTGGGCGGCGGCTCGGTCGAGGATATCGTGCGGTGGAGCCAGACGTACCATTCGCTGGCGGCGGCGATACTGGCGGGGCGCATGCCGTCGCTGCTGAATGAAGGGACGGATTTCAACGACAACTACGTGTTCCCGTATCAGCCGGTGCTGGTCAACGAGGTGCCGGGCGCGATCCAGATTCAGAACGCGTTCGAGCATTACGAATGGCTGGAGTCGCCGGGCGATGCCGTGTACTATGCGCCGCATATGGCGGATTCCATGCTGCCGGGCGTGCCGTTCAAGCGCATCCTGTTCCAGTTGGCGCGCTTGGACCTGACCATGCCGAACATGGCTACCACGCGGCTGATCAAGGCTGCCAACCAACCTCCGGCTTGGGAATACCGGCACGACATCGCGCTGGCGGATGGGCTGCCGCTGCCGCAGGACCCGCACGCGTTTCTGGCCCTGTTCATCGATATTTCGGGCACCACGGTGGAATTCCCGAGCCTGGATGCGATACTGATCGGGCTGGCGGCGCAGCAACAGGTGGCGGGGTTTTTCGCTTCCGGCGGACTGATTGCTCCGGATCCGAATATTTTCCTGCCGTCGGGGATTCCGCAGGGACTGTTTCAGATTCCGGCGCACTTGCCGGAGGACAACGGGTATTGAGGGGGTAGGACAGGCCTCCCGGCCTGTCTTCCGTCGTACTGGGAGGTGTAATGGACCACCTCGCGCCCCCGGGCGAGGGCTAATGTCACGCAGGCCGTCCAACAGATTGTCGCCGAAGGACGCCGATTCCATCTCCGGGCACCAATCGATCTCACAGTCCGCCACAGCGGGCCGTACTCCTTTGTTGGGTACACGGAGCTCGAGATTGAAGGCTACGGGAAGGATGAAGACGAAGCCCTGGAATCCTTCGCCGACGTATTCTCCGCGACCTGGAAGGCGTATGCCGAAGAGGAGGACAGCCGGCTAAGCCGGGACGCACGCGAGCTCAAGCGAAGGCTTCGCGATCTGGTGGGCGCAGTCGAACCCGCTTGAAATGGTCGAGATCATCCACGTATCCAAACAATCGTGGGGCGGCCAATCTTGGCCGCAGCCGCCTTTTGAGGCGGCCAAGGCCGGCTGAAAGCCGGCTGCGGGCAGGATTGCCCGCCCCACAATTTCAGCGGAATCGCTTACCCCACCGGCCTGCCCCAATCCACGTTCCTCCGCAACGGCGCTTTCAGCACCTTCCCCCCGGGATTGCGCGCCAGCGGCTCCTGACGCATCACCACGTATTGCGGGACTTTGAAATCGGCCAGGCGCTCCCGCGCGAAGGCCAGGATATCGCCCGCCGCCGGTGGTGCGCCCGGCCGCACCACGATCACCGCGCCCACCTTCTCCCCCATCATCTGGTCGGGCACCCCCACGACCGCCGCCTCCAGGACGGCGGGATGCGCGGCCAGGGCGCTTTCCACCTCCACGCAATAGACGTTCTCCCCGCCGCGGTTGATCATATCCTTCTTGCGGTCCACGATCTGCACGAAGCCATCGGCATCGATACGCGCCAGGTCGCCGGTGTGCAGCCAGCCGTTCACGAAGGTCTGCTGGGTGGCTTCGGGCTTGTTCCAATATCCCCGCACCACGTTGGGACCGCGCACCAGCAGTTCGCCGACGCCGGAGTGCGCGTCCGCCTCGAACAGCTTCAGGTCCACCACGGGCGCGGCGAATCCCACCGAATCGGGACGGCTGTGGGCATACTCGTGCGGCAGGAAAGTGGCCACCGAGGTGGTCTCGGTGAGGCCGAATCCATTGCCCACGCGCGCTTCCGGGAAAGCTTCCATGATGCGGCCCACCAGCGCGGGCGCGATGGGCGCGCCGCCATATGTCAGCCACTTGATGGCGTGGGCGTCGATACGGCCGAAATTGGGCTGATTCAAGGCCAGCCAGTAAATCGCGGGAACCGACACCAGCAGATTGATGCGCTCCGCGCCGATGGCCGCCAGGAACGCCTGCACTTCGAACGACGGCATGATCACGGTGGTTCCGCCCGTTTCGCAAGTGGGCAGAAGCTGGCTATTGCAGCCCGTCACATGAAAGAGCGGCACCGATACCAGATTGCGGACGCTGCCATCGGTGGGCAGCGTCATGATGCGATGGCAAGTCTCGGTGTTCGCCAGGAAGCCTTCATGCGTGGTCATAGCGCCCTTGGGAAAGCCGGTGGTGCCGCTGGTATAGAAGATGGCGGCGACATCCCGCGGCCGCCAGTGTTCGGTGACAAACGGCGGACCATCCGGCAGCGCCTGCCCCGGAAGAAAAGTGAACGCCGCGCCTGAGTCGGAGATCACGTACGCCACTTCCGGTTCGCTGAAGCGAGTGTTCACGGGCACCACGATAGCGCCGGCCATTTGCGCGCCGAAGAAAGCCAGGCACCAATCCAGGCCGTTCGGCAGGCGGATGGCAACGCGGTCACCGGAACGCAGGCCCCGTCTGCGCAGGCCGCCGGCCACGCGCGCGGAGCGGTCCCACAGTTGGCGATAGGTGACCCGCTGGCCGCCCAGCTCGACAATGGCTTCGGCTTGCGGCGTCTTCTCCACGGTGGCCCTGAGCATCTCGACCAGCGATACGGGGCGGCCGTCATAGTGCGCGATGCCGTCGCCGCCGCGCGTGATGCCTTGCTGGTCGAACGGTTGCATCGTCAGTACGCCCCTTGCCTCTCGAATATCCGCCGCGGATTCTCCACCAGCATAGTGTGGATCTGCGCGTCCGTCACGCCGCGGGCGCGCAAGGCGGGAAGCACGTCCTTATGAATGTGCCGGTAGTGCCAATTGGGCAGCATGGGCGCGGCGCGCCCCGGAATCCAGTCGTTGAAGCAGGCGGCATCGTGCGACAGCACCATCTTGCCCGCGTGGCCGCGTTCGCACATGCGGACCACGGTGTCGACGCGGTCCGCGAAAGGCAGCAGCAGGTCGATGCCGAAGCGATCCATGCCGAGGTACGATCCGCGCGCGGCGAGTTCTTCCAGATACGCGATGTCGGTGGTGTCGCCGGAGTGGCCGATAACCACGCGCGACAGATCCACGCCTTCCTGCTCGAAGATCTGCTGCTGTTCCAGGCCGCGGCGGGTGAGCGCGTGCGTGTGGGTAGAAATGGGCACGCCGGTGCGGCGATGCGCCTGCGCCACCGCGCGCAACACGCGCTCGACTCCGGGGGTGACGCCGGGCTGGTCGGTGGCGCACTTGAGCATGGCGGCGCGCACGCCGGTGCCCGCGATGCCCTCCTCGATATCGCGCACGAACATTTCGACCATGGGTTCGGGGCCGTCCAAAATGGTGCCGGGGCCATCGAAGTGAAAATGAAACGGCAGATCGTTGTAGGTGTAAACGCCCGTGGCGACGACGATGTGGAGCGGCGTCAGCGCGGCGACCCGCTGGATGCGCGGGATGTAGCGGCCCAGGCCGATCACGGTGAGGTCGACGATGGATCGCGCGCCCAACTCATAAAGCTCGTTGAGGCGCGCGGCCGCGTCGGCGATGCGCTGCTCTTCGTCGCCCCAAATATCCGGATAGTTCTGCAGAATTTCAGTGGAAGCCACGAAGACGTGTTCGTGCATCAGGGTGACCCCGAGTTGCGCTGTATCGAGAGGTCCCCGCACTGTATGGAGATGGGCCATCCCGCGTAGTATATCCAAGCCGCATGCCGCGCGTCGCGCGACGGGGCCGGGGGTCAGGAGCCGGGGTTGTGTTTCGTGAGCGACTGAAACTGGGCGGCCGTGATGTGTACCTCTCCATCCACCGAGAACCACAACCGGCCTTCGGGGCTGCTCGTAAACCGCGCGCTCGTCAGTGTAGCGGCGGATGCGGCCGCCGGCGGCAGCGCGGACTGGAGATCCAGTCCCTTGCGAATGGACGACTCAATGCCGCTCGCGATCTTCTCCTTCACGGACGCGCCCAGGGAGCCGGACCGCAATACCTCGCCGAGCGATCCATCGGCGTCGATCTTCTGGACCTCCGAGGCCATTGCGATGCCGTTCGCTCCAGCCGCCGGTCCGGCCGACGGCGTCAGCTTCACCGTCACCACCGCGTTGCCGCCCACCAGCCTTTTGACGATATTCTTGCCGAGCGCCTTGACGCAGGCCCAACGCTCGTAGTGTACTTGGGCGGTCAAGACCGCGGCCGGAGAGGCTGGGACGATTGTGGCGCCCTCGACCGAGAGCCGCTCGCCGCAGCGGTCCGAGCGGTTTAGCTGGGAGGCGAGCAACGCGCCGATGTTGCCTTGAAGACCGCTCAAATCCGCGGTCAATGCCAGCTTGAGTAGCCCCTGGGACCCGTTGGAGACGGTTCCCCAAGCCGTGATTTTGACCGCTTGGCCCTTGACGTCAAACGAGGTGTTGACCGGCGGAATCTTGAATACCAGATCTTCCGTTCTGGCTGGCGCCGCGAAGATCGCCGCGCTGCATAGGAGCATATAAAAACGCATGAAATGCAGTGGACGCTTCGCCTGGGCGACGAGTTACATCAGTGCGGCGACGGGCGCGCTTTGCGCGGCAACACCGGTGGGGCTGCCAGCAGTCTTTAGCGATATGGTCAGCCGGATTCCGGACTGGTCCCGATTCGCGACGGCGACGGAAGCGCCGAACAACGCAAGAATACGGTATGCGACGGCAGGTCCTAACCCCAGATCCCCGCCCGGTGTGATGGCTTCTTCGATCGAGAGGAGATCGAAGAATCTCGGCATCGCCGAAATCGGGATCGCCCGGCCATGACTCTCGACGATCAGCCTGACCGAACCGGGAACAACCTCCCGCGCCAGCCCAACCGTTTCTCCCTCTTTCGAGAATTTAACGGCCGTCTCAAGCAGTGCCTGCAACGCTCTTACCAGCAGGCACTCATCTGCCACGACGAGGTCCGGATCCGCCGGTGGCGGCCCGAGGGTCACATGGCGGGCCGCGGCGAACGCAGCCGTGCCCCTAATTGCATACCCGAGCGCGTCGCTCAAGCAGACTGGGACGGATCTGAACTGTTCCCGGTTGACGTCTATTTCAGTCAGGAGCAGGGCATCGTCCACTATCGAGAGAAGTCTCCGGCGGGAGCGCTCAAACAGTCCCCGCAGCTCCTTGTTCTCGTTGGTGGAGGATATCATCTCCAAAATCAGATCGCCCACACCGAGCAGCCCGTGCAGCGGCGTGCGCAGTTCGTGCGCGATGAGGTTCAGGAACTCGTTCTTCGAACGATCGAGGATGGTCAGCCGCCCGTTGGCTTCGGCAAGTTCACGCGTGCGCCCGGCAACAATCTCCTCCAAATGTTCATTCTGCAACCTCAAGGCTCGCTGCAGGTCGTGCACCTTAAGGTGGGTTTCGACGCGGGCCAGCACCTCCTCCAGTTGGAAAGGCTTGGAGATGTAGTCCACCGCGCCAGACCGGAAAGCCTTGACTTTGTCTTGCATTTCGGTCATGGCGCTGAGGAAAATGACGGGGATGCCGGAGCCTTCCCCGGTGGACTTGAGGCGTTCGCACACTTCGTAGCCGTTCATCTCCGGCATGTTGATATCCAGCAGAATCAGGTCCGGCGGATTGCGGGCCGCCTCCGCCAGCGCCAGCCTGCCTCGTGGAAACGAAAGCACCTCGTGCCCTTTCTGCCGCAGCATGTCTTCCAACAGCTTGAGGTTGGCCGGATTGTCATCGACGACCATGATGTTGCCGCGAGGCCGCGACTGATCCGTTACAGGCAGCACACTTCCTCCGCCAAACGCGTCAGGGCATCGTATTCGTACTTGTCGGCAAGCTCCTGCAGAGCGCGTGCGGATTCGGCGTCGCCAGTCCCGCGCACCTTGGCGATCAGCTTATCCAGGAGCTTCTTGTTGCCGGCTAAAGTAGCATCGCGGATCTCTTCGATCAGTTCCCGCGGCAGCCGGTCGAGCTTATCCGCGCTCAAGGCCGCCGGGGAGCCCACCGGCTGGCCTTCGGCTCCGTTGGTTTCCTCGTAATCGTAGGCAACGTTTAGAAGGGCGGACATCTTCTCCAGCAGTTGGTCTTCACGGCAGGGTTTCGCCAGGAAATCGTCGGCCCCGCCTTGCAGGGCGACCCGACGGTCGTCATCCAGGGCGCTCGCCGTCAGTGTCACGACAACCGTTTTCTGTCCACGGGGATCTGCCTTTATTCTTCGAGTCGCCTCCAAACCGTCCATGATTGGCATGTGCACATCCATCAGGATCAACCCTGGATTCCATTCCTCCCAGTCTTGCAGGGCCGCCTCGCCGTTAGCGGCGCTGTGCACGGAAAACCCAATAGCAGTCAGCAGCTTCATGAGCCAGTCCCGGTTCTCAAGCTGGTCGTCGACGACCAGGATTTTGGGAGCTTTCGTTCCAGCGCGTATGCCAATGACGCGGCGGGGAGCACTGTGTCTGACGGCCACCGCGGCGTCGCCACGTTCTATCGGGATGTCGAAGCGGAATATGGATCCCTGGCCGGGGCTGCTCGAGACCGTGAGATCGCCTCCCATCAGCCGCGCGTATTGGCGGCTGATGGCCAGTCCCAAGCCGGTTCCCTCTTGGGTGTTCAGGCCCTGTTCAGCCTGGCTGAACGGCTCGAACAACTTTTTCAGTCCCTCGTCCGTAATGCCCGCACCGGTGTCCTCCACCTGGGCCGACAGCCACAGCCGATTGCCGCTCCTTTGGTCCAGAGTGACGCGCAGGTGGATCTGGCCGCGCTCCGTAAACTTGATGGCGTTTCCGAGAAGGTTGATCAGCGCCTGGCGGATCTTACCTTCGTCCGCCGCAACGTAAGGCACGGATTCCCCATCCACAGACATTTCGAATCGCAGCGCCTTCGCCGCGGCCCGCAAGCGGAACATCGCCGCGAGATCGTCCAATAGCTTGGGGAGGTTGAAGGTCGCCAGGTTGAGCTCGATGCGGCCAGCCTCGATCTTGGACATGTCCAGAACGTCATTGATGAGGGCCAGCAGATGCTCGCCGCTGCGGCCGATGATTTTAAGATTTGCCTTCGCCTCCGATCCCAGGCCCGGATCCCGCAGCATCAACTGCGCATAACCAAGAATGGCATTCATCGGAGTACGGATTTCGTGGGACATGGTCGACAGAAACGTGCTCTTGGCCCGGTTGGCAGCCTCGGCGTCCGCCTTGGCTTGCTGTAACTGCCGATTGGCGTCGTGGAGCTGCCGGTTGGCGGCCTGCAACTCCGCCGAGTTCTGGAAAATCTCGGCCTCCATCCGCTCCATGCGCGTGAGCGCCTCGACGGGCTTGCCCCCGGACTGCGATTTTTCCAATACGTACTCGGTCACGTCTACGGAGCGGATGATGATATAGTCGACTTGGCCGTTCTTCCCGAGCACGGGGGAGTTCATGGGGCTCCAATAACGCTCCTCGAATGCGCCGCCGGGCCGGCGGATGGCGTACTTCAGGACTGCCATGGTGTCCGGCGCCCTGGTCTGAAGCACCCGGTCGAAGGATGCGCGCAGGGAAACGGCGCTCGTGGTGCCGGCGTCGACGGGGTCGTCGGGGAAGATTTCGAAAATGCTGTGGCCGAGGAGGTCCGCGCGCTTGGTCATGGTGGCCTCCAGAAAGGCGTCGCTTACCGAGACCATCTTCAGGTCGGCTGTGAGGACCAGGAAGAGGCCGGGCAGCGACTCGAAGAGTCCCTGCAAGACGGCGCGGCTGCGGCGCAGTTCCTCCTCCGCGGCCCGGCGCGCGGTGATATCGCGAATGGCGCTCGATACCAGGACGCCTTCTTCGGTCTCCAGCGGGCTGAGGCTGATCTCAACCGGGAACTCGGTTCCATCCTTGCGCAGCGCGTACAGTTCCATACCTGCGCCCATGGACCGCACCCGGGGATCGGCGAAAAAACCTGTGCGGTGTCCCGGGTGTTGGCCGCGGTAGCGTTCCGGCACCAACATCTCAATGGTCTGGCCCAGCAGCTCTTCACGCGCATATCCGAACAGTTTCTCCACCTGCGAATTGACCAGGACAATTTCTCCCGCTTGATTCACCACCACCACGGCATCCGGCGCCGCTTCCAGCAGCCCCCGGAACTTCGCCTCCGCCCGCTTCCGGCCCGTGATGTCGCGCGCAATGGTTGAGGCTGCCGTGACCTGTCCGGTGGAATTCTTGAGGGGGGAAACAGTGAGTGCGACGTCGATCAGCTTACCGTCCTTCCGCTGACGCACGGTCTCCTCATTGATTCTTTGGCCCTGGCGCAGCTTCGCTATGATTTCTTCGATCTCGTCGGGGCGGCCGGGTGGAAGCAGCATAGAGATCGGTTTGTCGATGGCCTCCTCGGCCGAGTAACCGTAGAGCCGCTCCGCGCCCTTGTTCCAGTTGAGGATAATTCCCTCCAGCGACTTGCCGATGATGGCGTCGTCCGAGTAGTCCACGATAGCGGCAAGTTGCTCCCGGCTCCGTTCCGCTTGCTTTCGTTCCGTGATGTCGCGAATGGCGCTCGAAACCAGCACTCCCTCTTCGGTCTCCAGCGGGCTGAGGCTGATCTCGACCGGGAACTCGGCGCCATCCTTGCGCAGCGCGTACAGTTCCACCCCAGCCCCCATGGACCGCACCCGGGGATCGGCGAAAAAAACCGAGCGGCGCCCCGGATGTCGATCCCGGTAGCGTTCCGGCACCAACATCTCAACGGGCTGGCCCAGCAATTCTTCCCGCGGGTAGCCAAACAGCTTTTCCACTTGCGTATTGACCAGAACGATTTGCCCCGCTTGATTCACCACCACCACGGCGTCCGGCGCGGCTTCGAGCAGCCCTCGGAACTTCGCCTCCGCATGCTTCCGCGCGCTAATATCGCGCGCGATGGATGAGGCCGCCCGGATCTGGCCAATCGAATTCTTGATCGGAGAAATGGTGAGCGCAACTTCGATCAGCTTGCCATCCTTTCTGCGGCGCACGGTCTCTTCATTGATCGTTTCTCCCCGGTGGAGCTTCGCTATGATTTCGGTCAGCTCGTCGGCGCGGCCGGGCGGAAGCAGGATCGAAATCGGCTGGCCTATAGCCTCTGCGGCCGAGTACCCGTAAAGCCGCTCCGCTCCCTTGTTCCAATTGACGATGGTTCCTTCGAGCGACTTGCCGATGATGGCGTCGTCCGAGTAGTCCACGATGGAGGCAAGCTGGTCCCGGCTCAGCTCCGCGCGCTTGCGATCGGTGATGTCGCGAATCGAACTCGAAACCAATAGTCCCTCTTCGGTTTCGAGCGGGCTCAGGCTGATCTCAACCGGGAACTCGGCGCCATCTTTGCGCACTGCGTATAGTTCCACGCCGGACCCCATGGATCGCACCCTAGGATCGGCGAAGAAATCGGAGCGGTGCCAGGGATGTTCGTGCCGGTAGGGTTCCGGCACCAACATGTCAATGGCGCGGCCCAACAACTCTTCCCGGGGGTATCCGAACAGTTTCTCCACCTGCGCATTCACCAGGACGATTTTCCCTTCTTGATTCACCACCACCACGGCATCCGGCGCGGCTTCCAGCAGTTCCCGGAACTTCCCCTCCGCCGCCAGCCTTCTAGACGCGGCGCGCAGGTTCTGCTCCGCTTCCCGGTGCTCGGTCACATCCCAGCAGACGCCTGCCAGCCGCCGCAGCCGCCCGTCTTCGCCAAAATAGCCTTTTCCGCGCGCCGCCAGACACCGGACGGCGCCCGCGGGCCAGAGGACGCGGAATTCGGTGTCGTATTCCGCGCCTTGTTCGACCGAGGCGAATACCTCCTGGTGGGCGCGCTCGCGGTCGTCCGGGTGCACCAGCGCCCTAAGCCCCTCGATCGTATGCGGGAGCTGGCCGATCGGAACGCCGAGGAGGACCGCGCAATTCTCGTCTGCTTCCACGATATTCGCCGCGATGTCCCAACTAAACACGCCGATTCTCGCGGAGAGCAGCGTGAGGCGCAGGCGTTCCTCGGTCTGCGCCAGAGCCTCGCGGGCTTGCCGGAGTCTTCGAATAGTGCGCAGGGGTGCGGCCTGCATTGCGCCGCCAAGTGCGGCGATGCCCACGCCCACGGTCGTGTACAAGGCCAGGCCGACGAACTGGGACGCGCCTTCCAACCGGAAACTGCCGCGTGGCGCGATGAGAAAGTAATCCGCGGCAAGAACACCGAGAAATACCGCTGCCAACGCGGGCCGCGCGCCCCCGTACCAGGCGGTCAGCAGGACGGCGAGAAGCAACGTGGGAAAAGGGATCCGGTCGCCCAGTACCGGGTCCAGCAGCAAGCGTACCCATATTGCGAGCGCCACGGTAACCACGGGACAGGCGTAGCGGAGCATGAGAGACCGGGACGGCTCTTGACCTTCCCGCGGCGGATGCTCGATGTTACCCATTGAGTGTGCAGACCCGAATGCGCGTCAATTCATAATATCGGCGGCTTCAGGGTAGATCTTCATTCTTGCCCGCACAAACGTGAATCGGTCGGACGGAGATTCTTTCGAGGAGTGGAAATCGAAGCCAGATGGTGTGCTACTACATCATAGATTTATGTTTCGGCCAAAGCGCCATGTCCGCGCTGGCTGACAAGTGAGTATGGCGCATTTGTGGGGCGGGCAATCCTGCCCGCAGCCGGCTTTCAGCCGGCCTTTGCGACCACGACGAAACCCGTGAAAGCAGGAGCCGCCTGAAAGCCGGCTGCGGCCATGATTGGCCGCCCCACGGTGCAACCGAACCGCCAGTATTCTATAAGGGACCATCTGTCCGATGTACTAGAGGGCCGAAGCGCCACTCCTAATGCCGCGCAGCCTTCAGCAGCGCTGTTGCCACGGCGTCCCAATCGCTCCACGCGCGATACCAGTTTCCTTCCACGCGGCGGAGGATCAGCCAGACGTTCTCTTTGTATCGTGGATCGTCCTTGCCTGGAATGTGGACGAAGCCTTCCTGTTTCACCGGGTCGTAAGCATAGGACACCCGGTACGTGTTCATCGGACCGGGCCGCTCCGTCAGGAACTCCACTTCGTAATTGACAAGCCCTTTAGGTGGCGCATCGATAGCTCCTTTCGACCAATCCACGATGAACGACCGCGAATTCAAGCGTTGCAGGATGGCCTGACAGATCGGACTGACCGGCTCGTTAGGGAGGCCGCAGCCCGTCCCCGGGCCGCCTCCGACACTGAACTTATCCATGTGCTCCCGATCGGTAATCTCGATCGGTTGAGCAAGCCCGCCGCCTTTGATCGTGATCTTCAGCATCACTCCGGCGGCGGAAAGCGTAGGGGGTAGCAGCGCAATCAGAACGAATAGCGCGACTGGGAGCCTTTTCATTCACCTCACCTCCGCCACTTGGACGTAGCAGGTTACACGTTTCTTCCCGCTGTTCAGTTAGGTGGGATAGGCCTCCTGGCCTGTCCTTCTTCGTGTTGCAAATGGGACAGGCCAGGAGGCCCATCCTACCTAATTTACGACTGGCCTCCCTTGGCTTGCGCCGCCGCGCGCTTTCCCATCTCTTCGTGCGACACGTCCTCTTTGTGCGTGGCGAAGTGCCAGATGTGTCCGAAGGGGTCTTCGAATTGGCCCGTGCGATCGCCATAGAATTGATCCGCGACCGGCCGCATGAGCTTGGCGCCGGCGGCTACAGCCCGCGCGGCCAACGCGTCCACGTCTTCCACGTAAATATGGATAACAACCGGCGAGCCACCCAGCGTCCGCGGACTCAGAAAGCCGATTTCCGGGTGCTCGTCCGCCAGCATGATGTTGGCTTTGCCGATCTTGATCTCGGCGTGGCCGATTCTGCCGTCGGGGCCGGCCATGCGCGCCGTTTCCGTTGCGCCGAATGCTTTCTTGTAAAACTCGATAGCGTCGGCCGCGCCCTTGATCGACAGGTACGGCGTGGCGCCTTCGAAACCTTCCGGTATTGCTTTGACTGTGTTTGCCATGCTTCCATTTTCGGCGATCGGAGCGGGGCGCGTATTGTACAAAATTGTCAATCCACCAGAGGGACGTGGTTGAGATGCTCCGTACGGTGAGCGATATACGTAGACGGATTGATCCCCGAAAATGCGTGGAAGTCGCGGATGAAATGCGCCTGATCGAAATAGCCGCAATCCACCGCGACCGCCGCCCACTCCACCGGCTGCCCCGTGCCGATCCGCCGCAGCACCCGCTGGAATCGCCGCACGCGGCAGAACAGCTTGGGCGTGAGCCCCACTTCGCCGCTAAAGACCTGTATAAACCGTTTCGCGCTGAGCCCGATCTGGCCGGTCACCTCCGCGATGGTGCGGGTGTGCGGCAGGCCGTGAAACTCGCGCAGCGCAAAGGCCACCGCCGGATGCCGCTCGAGCCGCCGCGCCGCCTGCGCGAGCAAGGCCTGCTCCAGAACGCGAAGCTTGGCCTGCGGCGTGCCTGCCTCCAGCAACCGCTCGCGCAACTGGTCCGCCCGGCGGCCCCACAAATCCTCCAGCGACACCAGCGTGTTATGCAACTGGCCGGCGGGCAGGCCGAGAAACGGGAAAGCGCCTCCCGGTTTGAAATGCACGCCGGCGACGGAATGCTGCTCCGCCGTATCGATCACGAAGAATTCCGAATGCGCGCCCACCACCACCGACCCGCGCAGCGTCCGAAATCTCCCGGTATCGCGAGGGTCGTACTCGCGCGTCAGGTCTTGGTTGAGGTTGATCACCAGTTCCATCGAGCCGTCCGGCAGCAGGCGCTCTTTCTGGTGCGGCTGATGGTAGCCTTCGTACAACCAGAGCAATCCTACGAACTCCGATAGCGGCGGGGCGGGGACGTGGAGGTAGGACGCCATCAGTCCCATCAAACCACACCCAGGTGTCAGCGAGAGCAGGAAGCCGCGGCGCGCACATTTCCGCGCGGGATAAGAGCGGGCGGGATGCGGGCCAGCGCGAGATTCCAGTGGCCGGATTCCAGGGAGGTGTTGTGCAGGATGTTGCCCGTGCGGGCATCTATATGGAGCAGGCGGGGATGGCTCGGCGCATTCGGACCGCCGGAGTCGACTATGTACAGATCGCGGCCATCCGGACTGACCACCATGCGGTTGACGCGCACCGCTGGCGCGATATGGCTCACTCGGCCCGTGGACGGGTGAATCGCATACACGCCGTCGCGCGCCGCATCGGGACAGGCGAGGCGCCGATCCACCTTGAATCCGAACGCTTCCGCAAGATAGAGCCGGTCCGGCGCTCCCGCCACCATCAGCACCACGGGCTGGTTGCATGCGCCGTGCAGATCCGGCAGAGCGATCTCTTTGGCCGGCGGAAGCTGGGTGTCCTCCGGCCTCACGCTCCACATCCAGCCCGCCCCGCCAGCGCTATAGCTGAATAAGCAGAAACGGTCTCCGACCCAGGCGCCGGTGACCGGTCCGGCCGGAATCGGAAGCCGGCGGACCATAGCATTGGCCTCCACATCGAAGATGTCCAGGGAAGAAAGCTCGGGCGAAGTTGTCACACCGAGCAGCCACCGCCCATCGGGCGACGGCCGCAGGTTGTACTGGCCGGGCGCTGGCATGGTGGAAAGGCGGTTCAAATTGATGGCATCGAACACATCCACGCCGCGGGTGCCTTGGGTGAACAGAAAGCGGCCGTCCGGCGAAGGCGTACCGAACAACGCCGACGCGGCCAGTGGGCACATCCGCCGCGTTTCCAGATCGAGTGAGTACAAGCCGCAGCAGGAGCTGGCGGTCTTCTGTTCGGCCTGCGCGATGTAGAGTCGGCGGCCATCCGGGCTGGCGGTGACGCTTTCCACCTGTTGGTTGACGCCCATGGCGCCCAGGGGCTCAAGTGCCGCGTCAAAGACCCGGATGCTTCCGGCGCGGGCGGCCGCCAGCACCACCAACGGATCTTCGGCGAAAGCTGCCGCGGACGCCAGCAACATAATCGATAATGTGGAAAATGCGCGCATGGCTTCCTACTTCGGCGGCTTGTCGGGTTCCGGCGCCTTCGGTTTGGGCGGCGGCGGCGGCGAAACAGGCTTCGCCGGACTCTTGACGACGGGCGCACGATACCCAGGCGGGTACACCACGATGACGCCCGCGTAGACTGGCACGGGAACGTCGACTTCGACTGGAACTTCCACCGGGGGCGCGTTGACGATGACCACCGGCGGCGCGTCTGGCGGTTCATTCGTGTATGCCGCGTCACCGGGCGCCGCACTTGGCTGCGGGTCGGCGGCCGGCTGACCGTCGAATGCCATGTCGGTCGAGACGGGTACGGCGCGCGTGCTGCCGGCGCGCAACGGCGGGCGGAAAGCGTCCAGGCGCGCCGCCGGAAATGCCGGAGAGGGCAGCGCCTGCGCGAAGACCGCCGTCGCCAGCGGCTGCTGCGGACGCGTCGCGAAACCGACCGGATCGATTTCGAGCGTTTCCGGCGCGTAGCCCGCATAGGTCGTATTGGCGTTCTGATACAGGCGCGGCGGGTCGGGCGGCTTCCAGTTCTCGCCGGGCGCCAGAGCGCCCCAGCCCACCAGTTTGGCGCTCTTCAGCCAATACACTTCGCCGGGCTTGAAGACGGTGCTTTCGCCAGGCGCCCAGATCCAGCCGGCGCCCTCCTGTTGCATCCAGCGGCCGTAATGATACGGCAGCCAGCCCCACGGATCGTCGCTAATCCAGGTGTAGCCGAGGCCGTCGTACCAAAGCCATTTGCCGTTGCGGAAAGGCGCCCAGCCGGCCGGCGCCTTCGGTTTCCAGACGGCCCCGAAATCCTCGGACTGGGTCCAGACTCCGTAAGTATCCAGGTCGGCGAAGCCGTAGTGCAGTCCGGGCACACGCGCCGCGGAAGTGGTGGAACGCAGCACCTTGTCGCGCTCGTCCGACCAGCGGTCGGTATCGAGCGGCGGGATCTCGCGACTCAGAAAGAAGCGCGCCGGATGCCCCGGGTCCAGCTTGACCATCTGGCCGGCGTTCAAATCGAACTCCGCGGTGGGCGAGGAGAAACGCGCCGTGCCCTCCACCGCGGCAATCAGGCTCCAGGGATCGCGCGCTTCCAAGCGCAGGCGCGCGCCTTGGCGGATGGTCACCTGCGCTCCAGGCACGGATACCACCAGCGCGTCTTTGCCTTCGGCCGCGCCGGTGAAGTAGGCTACACCGTGGTCCAAAGAGATGAGCGTGATAAGTTGCCCGGTGGAAAGGCGCGTGTAATCGGAAAGCTCGGCCAGGGAATCGGGCCCCAGCCGCAAGACGCTGCCGTCGTCCAGTTCCACTTCGAGGCGCGAGGAACCTTCCGTGCGCAGCCACGACAACTCGCGCAGGGGCAGATTGCGCCGCACGGGCTGCCAGTCGTCGGCGGCCTGCAGTTGCACCTGGACCACGCCATCGAAATCGCCCACCCGGGCATAGCGCGCCTGCCCCCCGCACAGAGTCAGCGGGAGCAGCCACAGGGCCACGCGTTTCATGAGTCCTCCGGGTTGTCCAAACTGTTGACGCAGCGTGGACCGCAAGCGTTTATGGTATTCGAAAAAAGATCGGTTGTTCCGTGTGATAGGTTGGCTGTGGGGCAGGATGGTATCCTGCGGGCCGATTGTTAATCGGCCCAGTTTGCGCCGATTACCAATCGGCGCGCAGGATACCATCCTGCCCCACAGGCAAATTTGATTCTAAGACGCAACTTTATCCTACGAACCTGCCAGGGCACCGCGGCATTGCTCCTGCGCGGGCGCTCGTTGCATGCCCAGAGTCCACCCACGAGCGGCGAGTTTCATCTGCATCCGCACTATCGCATAGAAACGCCGTTGGACGCTTTGCGGCTTAAGGTCGATGCCGGGCGCGACGATTTCCCGGCGGAAAAGGATCACGATCGGATTGCCGCCATTCTGGCCCAATGGAGTTCCGGTTTGCTCGAGTCTCCGCGAAAGCTGCAAGCCTTCGAGAAAGTGCTGGCGCCCGATTTTCAAGGAGCATCGCCGCGGCCGCTGGAATCCCGGGTCGTGCGTCACGGGCCTGCGCTGGAGATCCGTCGCGTCACCTTCGCGCCCCAGGCTGCTCTTGGGCCGGAGGTCTTTCTTCGGGAGCTGCGGTACAGTTTGGGTAGTTACTCGAAGATTCTGACTGCCGAGTTCCAAGTGACTCGGATCGACACGGCTCAAGGGCGCCTCGCAACTCGCGTGCGATATGAGTTAGTGGGCGCAGGCCCGGACTTTCACCGCGAGCAGCGTGTGGGCGAGTGGTCGCTCGAATGGGACGCCGGGCTGCTGCGGCGCTGGCGGGCATCGGATGAGACTCGCAGCCGGTCCACCGCACCCTGGTACGCCGATGTGACCGCGCAGGCTTTCGGCGCCAATCCTTCTTACTCCCGGCAGTTGCTGCGCGGCGTCGATTACTGGCGCACGGTCCTCGATGGCGCCTGCGGCATTGACATTTACGGGCACAACGGAGTGTCCGCGGGCGACATCGATGGCGACGGGTTCGACGATATCTACGTTTGCCAGCCCGCCGGGCTGCCCAACCGGCTCTATCGGAACCGGGGCGACGGAACCTTCGAGGACATCACCGAAGCGTCGGGCGCCGGCATACTGGAAAACACAGCTTGCGCGCTGTTTGCGGACTTCGACAACGATGGACGCCAGGATCTGGTGGTGGTGCGCGCCAACGGTCCGCTGCTCTTCTTGAACCAGGGCGGCGGCAGGTTTCGCCGCCAGCCGGGCGCGTTTCACTTCGCCAACGCTCCGCAGGGTACCTTCACGGGGGCGGCCGCCGCCGACTACAATCGCGACGGATGGCTGGACATTTACTTTTGTCTCTACGCTTATTACCAAGGCACGGATCAGTATAAGTATCCGGTTCCTTACTACGCGGCGGAAAACGGGCCTCCCAATTTCATGATGCGAAACAACGGGGATGGAACGTTTCGCGATGTTACCGCGGAGACGGGTCTCAATCGGAACAATACACGCTATAGCTTTTGCTGTGGCTGGAGCGACTGCAACCGGGATGGATGGCCGGATTTGTATGTAGTGAACGACTTCGGCCGGAAGAACTTATATCGCAACAACGGCGACGGCACGTTTACCGATGTCGCGGCGCAGGCAGGGGTCGAAGACGTCGGCGCGGGCATGAGTGTATCGTGGTTCGACTATGACAACGACGGCGCCGCCGACCTCTACGTAGCCAATATGTGGACCGCGGCGGGCGAGCGCATCTCGATGCAGGAAGCCTTCCAAAAGGACGCGCCCGAAGCGGTGCGCGCATTCTATCGCAAACACGCCATGGGCAACTCACTCTTCCGGAATGGCGGCGCAGCGTTCCTGGACGTCACCGCCGCCGCACACGTGGGGATGGGCCGATGGTCGTGGTCGAGCGACGCCTGGGACTTCGACCATGACGGCTTCGGCGATCTGTACGTGACGAATGGCATGCTATCCGGCCCCATACGGGACGACCTGAACGGCTTTTTCTGGCGCCAGGTGGTGAGTAAGTCGCCGAACGAAGCGAAGGCTTCCCCCGACTATGAACAAGGCTGGAACGCCATCAATGAGCTGATCCGCGCCGATTACACGTGGAGCGGATTCGAGCGCAACCTTTTTTACGCGAACAACCGGGATGGCACGTTTTCGGATGTGTCGGGCGCGGTGGGGCTGGACTTCATCGAAGACGGCAGGGCCTTCGCGCTCGCGGATTTCGATCATGACGGCCGGCAGGAAGTGTTCCTGAAGAACCGCAATGCGCCGCAGTTACGGCTGCTGAAGAACGTGGTGGATGGGTTGCCGCCATCCATCGCTTTCCGGCTGCGCGGCGCAAAGAGCAATCGCGATGCCATCGGCGCCACGGTCACGGTGGAAACCGAATCGGGGCGGCAGACGAAGACGCTGCAGGCGGGGTCCGGGTTCCTTTCGCAGCACAGCAAGGAGGTGTTCTTCGGATTGGGAGCGGCCAAAGGGCCCGTGAAGGCGGCGATCCGTTGGCCGAGCGGCCTGGTGCAGGAGATTGCAGACCTGCCGGCTAACCACAGAGTATGGGTTGAGGAAGGCGCCCAGCCGTCCCGCATGGAGCCGTTCCGCGCCGCCACGCCAGTAAGCGCCGCAGCCGATCCACAAGCGGGCGAACCGCTGCCGGCAACGGTGGAGACCTGGCTGCTCTCGCCGGTGGCCGCTCCGGCGTTTCCCTCTTCCGCGATCCGCGGCAAGCCGGCGCTTCTCTATTTCCGCGCGCCGGGCTCCGCGGACACACTGCGCGCGAACTGGGCGGTCCCAGGCCTGCAACTGCTGAGTGTGCGCGTGGACGAGGCGGAGGACTTAGCCGCGATTTATAACATTCTGTATCGCTACCTGTTCGACCGGCACCGCGACTTAGCGCTTCCGACGGCGTTTCTCATCGACGGCGGCGGAGACATCGTCAAGATATACCAGGGGCCGGTCGCGCCGGCGCACGTCGGCGATGACTCGCTGCGCATTCCACGAACCAGCGCGGAGCGTCTGGCAAAGGCGCTGCCGTTTCGCGGCGTTAGCGAGACGTATGAGTTCGGGCGAAACTCGCTCTCTTTAGGCTCGGCGTTCTTTCAGCGCGGCTATTTCGATCGGGCGGCGATGGCATTCCAGCGGGCGTTGCGCGACGATCCATCGAGCGCCGAGGCCTGCTACGGGTTGGGCAGCGTCTATCTGAAACAGGAGAAGGCGCGCGAGGCGCGTGACAGCTTCGAACGCGCGGTCAAGCTCAGCGCGAGTTATCCCGATACGCTGCCAAACGCCTGGAACAATCTCGGCCTGCTGGCCACGCGCGAGGGACACGTGGACGAAGCCATCGGCTACTTTCAGGAAGCGCTGCGAGTGAGTCCCGATTATTGGATTGCGCTGGAAAACCTGGGGAACGCCTACCGCCTGCAGAAGCGTTGGGACGAAGCTCGGACGATGCTGGAGCGGGCGCTGGCTGCGAGACCCGAAGACCCCGAGGCGAACTACAATTTCGCGATGGTGTTTGCGCAGACCGGCGATGCGGAGCGCGCCTACCAGTATCTGCGGAAGGCTTTGCAGCTTCGCCCCGCTTATGCCGAAGCCCTGAACAATCTGGGCGTGCTTTATTTGCGAACCCAGCGGCGCGACGAGGCAGTCGCGAAATTCGAGGAGTGCATCCGGGTAGCGCCCGGCTTCGACCAGTCTTACTTGAATCTGGCGCGGGTGTATAGTCTGGAGGGCGCGCCCGAGAAAGCGCTAGCTGTTCTGATGGAGCTGCTGAAGCAGCATCCGGGTCACGCGCAGGCGCAGCAGGCGCTCGACCAACTGCGGTAACGCGTGGGGCGGGCGTCCACGCCTGCGGCGGTCTCAAGACCCGCCCTAGCCGGCTTTCAGCCGGCGCACGGCCCCCACGGGGTACAATGGCCTTGATGCGCCAGCGGTGGATCTGCGCGACACTATGCATCGCGTCAGCGGCGTGTGTCGCGTCAGCGGCCGCTCAAAGCCCAGCTACGCTAGAAGGAACCATCCGTGACTCAAGCAGCCACCAGCTTGACGCAACCACCGTGTACCTACAGGCAAAGGCCACGGGAAAAACTCTAACCACACACTCCAACGCCGCGGGAAGTTATCGGTTCGCCAGCCTACCCCCGGGCGCCTATCTGCTGCGCGCAGAAGCCGGCGGACAGGGCATGGCCACCGCCCGCCCCGTGGTCCTCTTAGACGGAGAGACGAAGACTGTCGATCTTACCGTCGAATATGCGTTCTTCGACGAACCTAACTTCATCGTGGCGGGCGTAACCGATCCTATCAGCCGCGGCGGCCATGGTTCCGATACGGTGCTGCGTTCGGCCGAAGCGCTGGCGAAGGCTACCGCGTCATTGAGCGAAGAATCGCCGGGCAAGGGCTACGCCGCGGAGAAGCGGGGTGACGCGCTGGAAGCCGCGCGCGAGTATCAGCGGGCGGCGGAACTGGATGCCAGCGAACCAAACTTATTCAATTGGGGGACTGAGCTGCTGATTCATCGCGCGGCCGAGCCGGCCACGGAAGTTTTCGCAAAGGGACATAGCCTGTTTCCGCGATCCGTACGAATGCTGCTGGGTCTGGCCGCGGCCTGGTACGCGCGCGACGATTACCAGCGGGCGGCGCAGAACTTTTTCGAAGCCTGTGACTTGAACCCGGGCGATCCAGGTCCTTATATGTTCCTGGGCAAAGTACAGAGCATCGAGATCACTCAGTCGGAGGGCTATGTGGAGCGGCTGGCGCGATTCGCAAAGTTGCATCCCGATAACGCCTGGGCCAACTATTATTATGCGGTCGGCCTTTGGAAGCAGCGTAAGGGGCCGGAGGATTCCCAAACGCCGGCGCGCGTGCGGGAACTGCTGGAGAAGGCCGTCCGTCTCGACGCAGGTCTGGGCGCCGCTTACTTGCAACTGGGCATTGTATATTCCGACCGGAACGACGACGCCCGCGCCATAACCGCGTACCAAAAGGCGCTCGCTGTCAGTCCCCAGATGGATGAGCCGCATTACCGGCTGGGCCAGGCTTACGAGCGGACCGGGCAAAAGGCGAAAGCGCGGCAGGAACTGGAAGCTTATGAGCAGATGTCCAAGAAGCTGCAGCAGGAAATAGAGCGCGAGCGGAGTGAGATCCAGCAGTTTGTGTTCGAGCTGCGAGATGTTGGCCGCCGATAAACGCCGATAAACGCCGATAAACGCGGATAAGACAAATACGATTGGTTTCAATCGGCGCTCATCTGCATTCATCAGCGGCTGATCGCTTTTTTGGGAGTTGCGGCGCGGTTGGGACTAAGCGGCGGTGACCGTCAGCAGCGCGGCTACGATGCTCCTAGAACAAAAGCTTAAGCGCAATCTGAACCAAACGCGGGTTATTCACCGTGTAGTTAATGGAGCCGAAACCCGGTGTATCGAGTTGGGGGCAGGAAGCGCAAGTGCTTCCGCCGGGCGTGCCAAATTGCGGATGATTGAAGAGATTGAAGAACTCGGCCCGGAAATCGAGCCGCATCCCCTCCCGCCATGGCAGCAGAAAGTGCTTGATAGCCGAAAAATCGGTATTCACGAAGCCCGGACCGGAAAGCGGAGTGCGGGATGCGTTCCCCAGCTCGCCGGCGGGCGGATCGACGAAACAACTGGTGTTGAACCACTCGCTAATGCTAGGGTTGCTGAGCACCGGGTTGCAAACCTGATTCGGGCGGTTCAAGTTGTTGCCGTTGTTTTCAAAAAAAACGCCGGAGTTATTGTTCGCCACCACGAAAACCGGAAATCCGGTTGTGGCTTTCTCGATCGCGGTTACTTCCCAATTCCCCAATATCGCGTTCACGGCGCCGTTCCAATCGCTGCCGAACGTTTTGCCCTTGCCGAACGGCAGTTCATAGATCACGCTGGCCGTAAAATCCTGATTGAGGTTGATTTGAGACAGACCCCAATCCAACTGTTGCCACCCGGGCAGCGGATAGTAAGTCGCTCCCAGGTTGCTACCAAGGCCGTCGGTGTAACCCGTGTCGTAGTTTCTCGAATAAGTATAGCCAATCAATGCATAGAGACCATGCCGGGCGCTCTTGGTCTCAGCCTTGATTTGAAGCGAATTGTAATGAGCCCTCCCGTCGTCGGTCATGTTATCTATGGTCGAGTAAGGGAAATCCGCCTCCGGAACGCCGAAAGGCGCTCCGCCCGGTCCGCAACCCAGCGTGTATCCGGGGGTGCCGCAAGCGGTGGGAGATCCCACGTTCAAGTTATTGCCGTACACCAGAATGTGGGAAGCGCGGGACCCGGCGTATCCTATCGTCAACAGCACCTGCCCAGGCAGTTGGTGTTCCAAGTTCACGTTGAACTGTTGCACCATACCCTGCTTGAAGTTGAGGTCCATCGAATTGATCGTGCCCGTGAAATCCGCGACAGGGGGCGACGAAGTGACAATGGGGAAGCCTTGCGACAGGCTAATGGCGGGGTAAGGCGTCTGGCCATACGTCGTGGCGCAGGCGGAGGTGGCGAAGGGACATCCGCCGCCAAAGGCAAACGCATCGGACTCGTAGGAAAAAGGCGGGTTTTGCCATAAGCCCTGCGCGCCCATGTTCCAGGAGGAATCGTGATAGATCGCATAACCTCCGCGCAGCACGGTAGTCTGACTGCCCCAAGGTTTCCAGGCCAAACCAATGCGCGGCTCGAGCGCCGTCCAATCCATCTTGACGCCCGCATATTCATTGGCGTTTTGCCCCGCGATCAGGAAAGTCTGGGTGTCCAGGACGAAATTTGCCTGGCGGTTGAAGGCTTCGCTTTCAGGTGTAACCATGGCCCAGGCCAATCCTAGATTTAATGTCAGATCCTTACTCACGCGCCAATCGTCCTGCACATACGGGCGGAACATTTTCCAGCGCCGTCCGGTAACATCGCCGTCGAACGTTTGATCGTGGATCGCCAGATCGGTGAAACCCAGGAGCAGATCCGCGGGCGGTTGACCGCTCCAATCGCCGGTGAGGTCCCAATACCCGTCCTGGAAACCGACGGCCAGCACATTCAGTTGGTTCGCGCGAATGTTGCCGCCGATTTTGATGTCGTGTTTGCCGCGAACCATATCGAACGAGTCGGAGATCGAGAAAACATTGGTCCCGCCCAGAAACGGCGAATATCCGCGATCGCCCAGCGACCAATAGCCGCTCAACTCCGTGGAGGTCAACCCGCAACTCTCGCCGCCCTCCAGCGGGTTAGTTGGACTTGAGTTGGCGCCCGGAATTCCAAGCTTGGTGGCCTCACAGGTTCCGCTGCCGTACGAGGTGAAGTAATCGATGATCCGGTTGAAACCAACGCTGAATTGATTGACGGTGCGCTCGGAAAAAATGTGCGTCTCCGAAAGCGCGGCGTTGCGCCCGTGATTGGCGATATTCTCCGTGCTGGCAAAGGCGCTTGCTTCGGCAAAGCCCGGCGAACCACCCGGAACGAACGAAACCGCCTGATCGTAGCTGAAGCGCGCAAACAGGGAGTCTCTGGTGGAGAAATTGTGGTCCAGCCGGATGTCGAACTCGCCTTCGTTGAGCTTCCGCACAGGCTCGTTGACATAGTTGTAGGCGAGGGCCGGGTTGTCGGCATTGGGCAACGGATAGAGGTTGATCATCGCCTGGCCGATCGGGTTAAACAGGCCCTGCGGAATCTTATTGCAATCGACGCCCGGCGCCTGGCTGCCGTTGGCGGCGGCCGGCATGGCGTTGCCCGCGCTGTCGCATTGGAAGTGCGAATCGGACGCTCCCGCCATATAGGGATTGGTCAGCAATGTTGGGTTTGGATTGCCGAATGCATCGTCGGTGAAATCGCCATTGCGCATGGCGGCCGAGGGAACCAGGCCTACGTACGGAATCCCGTGCCGCTGCATCTTGGCTTGATAGTCGGCGAAGAAGAAGGTCTTGTCCTTCTGAATCGGCCCGCCGAGCGAGCCGCCGAACTGATTTAAATTGAATTGTTCGGTGTAGCTGGCGAAGAAGCTGCGCGCATCCAGGTCCGTATTGCGGAAGAATTCGAAAAGCGAGCCGTGGAAGTCGTTGGAACCCGACTTAGTCGTTACCAAAACCGTCGGTCCCGCGCGCGTACCATATTCGGCGGAGTAGTTATAAGTCAGGACTTTGAATTCCTGGATGGCGTCGATCGAAGGCAGAATGGCGATGCCGCCCGCGGTCAGTTCGTTGTTATCGTTGCCGTCGAATAGCCAATCCGTGGAGTTCGCGCGGGAACCGCCCACCGAAAGCGAAAAGGAGCCGCGCGCCGATACTTCGCTGCTGGGGCCGCCGTTGAAAAAGCTTTGCGGGTTGGTTTCCGTAATGGTGCCGGGCGTGAGCGTCGCCAACTGCACAAAATCGCGGCCGTTCAACGGGAGTTCGGCGACCTGTTGGGCGGTGATCACCTGGCCCAGCGTCGGGTTGGCCGTTTCCACGGCCACGGCGGTTGCGGTCACCTCCACGCTCTCCTTCACCGACGCGGGCGCCAGCTTGAAATCCACCTCGCGGTGTTCGTCCACCTGCAGGCGGACGTCTTTTTGTTCGGCGGGTTGAAAACCGGTGAATTCCACGTGAACGGTGTAGCTGGCCACGGGCAAAAGAGGTACGAGGTAATGCCCCGAATCGTCCGTTGTGGAATCGCGCGTGACGCCCATGGTTGGAGCGGTGACCACCACCTTCGCGCCGGCAATCGCGGAGCCGGTGGCGTCGGATACGGTACCCGAAACGATCCCGGTAGCCTGGCCATAAAGAAACGGACACGTGCCAAATACAAGTAAACAAAAGACCGCCGCGAGCGGCATTCTACCGGTTGGCATTGGCGCTCCCTTTCGCCGCCACTCTCGAGAGCGGCGATATAGTATTCTCCCCTTGCAACTCAAATTCTCTAGCGGGGAGTGAACCAGTATGACTTGATTATTAAGGTTGTGTCAAGCTTTTTGCGAACTGCTTTGACACGCCTTCGTCGGTGCCCGCCGGCCGGCCTTATAATAACCTCTAGCCGTCCGTGGCGGAAATTCCGGCAGGTCGAATGCCTGCCCCACCTCATGCGAAAAAGAACCTGGATCCGGTCAATCTTCCGCATCGCGATTATGGGCGCGGGCCTGCCGGCCGTGTCCGCTCTATATCACTACAAGATTCACGCCAACAGCACCACGGCGGCGCTGACGGATTTGCTATTGGTGCTCGGGGCGGCCGTGCTTTGGGGGCTGCCGGAAGCCATGCTGGCTTCCATCCTGAGCATGTTGTGCCTGGACTACTACTTCATGCCCCCGGTGCCGGCGCTGGGCATCGACGATCCGCAAAACTGGGTCGCGTGGTGCACTTTCTTCATTACAGCGTTCGTGGTCAGCGAACTGTCCACCAGACTAAAGAAGCGCGCCCTTGAGGCCACTCAACGTCAGCGCGAGATGGAGCGGTTGTACGCCCTGAGCTGCAGCCTGATGCAGGCCAGTGCGGCGACCGTACTGGCCCAGAGCATTCCCGGGCAGGTAGCGGAGATCCTGGGCTGTCCCGGGGTCGCTTTCTTCGATGGCCTTTCCGGCCAAATCCATCGCGCGGGCATTACCGCGAGGATCTCGGAAGCCGCGTTAAGGGAAGCGGCCGGTTCTAACGATTTTCAGCGCGCGGCCGCTGGAAACACGGCGCTGGTGGCGGTGAACCTGGGCGCCAGTACGGTCGGCAGCCTGGGATTCACCGACGCCGCGATTTCAGCCCCCGCCATGCAGTCGATCGCTAATCTGGTGGCCTTAGCCATGGATCGGGTCCGCAAACAGGAGGCCGCCGCGCAGGCCCAGGGTGCGCGACGCCATCAAGAGCTCAAGTCCATGCTGCTGGATGCCTTGGCGCACGAGTTTCAGACGCCGCTCACCTCCATCCGCGCGGGCATCGACGCTATGCTCGCGGAATCTCCAGGGCGCGACCAGCGCGAATGGCTCGAGATTATGGATGAAGAGAGCCGGCGCCTCAGCGCCATGATGACCGACGCCATCCAAATGGCGCGCATCGAGGCGGGCCACGTGGACTTGGATAAGCAGACGCACACGGTGGAGGATCTGGTCTATTCGGCCCTGGAGAAAGAGATGGCTAAGGGCGCGCAAATTGAAATCGACTTGCCGCACGGTCTGCCTCCGATAGCCGCCGACGCTGGACTGATCCGCCTGGTGATCCGGGAAATCGCGGGGAATGCGCGGAAGTATTCGGAGCAAGGCGCGCCCATCACGGTGCGCGCGCACGCCGGGGACAACGGCGTGGTGATCAGCGTCGCCGACCACGGGCCGGGGATTCCCTTGGAGGAGCAGCGCCAGATCTTCGACAAGTATTACAGGGGGAAGCAGGGGCGCGGCCATCTGACCGGAATGGGTATGGGTCTGCCCATCGCGCGCCAGGTGGTGGAGGCTCACAACGGCCGGGTTTGGGTGGAGAGCCGGCTTGGCGAAGGCGCCACGTTTTCGTTTACTCTTCCGTTAGCGCGTGAGGAGGCCAGCGTGTGAGCGGCTCCAAAATCCTGGTGGTGGACGACGATTTGCAAATCCGGCGCGTGATGCGCAAAATGCTGGTGGCGCAGGGTTACGCGGTGAGCGACGCGCGCAGCGGTGAAGAGGCCTTGGAGATGTTGCGCCGCGGCCGGCACGACCTGGTGTTGCTGGATCTGGCGATGCCCGGCATGGGCGGCCTGGAAGCCTGCCGCGCGATTCGCGCCGGTTGGGATCTGGCCATTGTCATCCTATCGGTCCGTGACATGGAGAAGGACAAGATCGGCGCCCTGGACGCCGGCGCGGACGATTACGTGACCAAGCCGTTCAGCATGCAGGAGCTGCTGGCGCGCATCCGCGCCGGGTTGCGCCGCTCGCCGCTGGCCCCGGAGGCCGCGCCGCAAGTGCTGCGTACCGATGGCCTGGAGATCAACTTCGCGGCGCGCCGGGTCATTGTGGGCGGGCACGAAGTCCGGCTGACCCGCAAAGAGTTCGACCTATTGCAGTATCTGGCTGCGAGCCCCAATACGCCCATTCCGCATCGCCGCCTGCTGCAGGCGGTGTGGGGACCGGACTACGGCAACGAGGTCGTTTATTTGCGCGTGTTCATCAATCAGCTTCGCAAGAAGATCGAACCGGAGCCCGCCAAACCGCGCTATATTCTGACGGAGCCTTGTATCGGATATCAATTCCACATGCCCCATCAGGCAGAGAGCCGGACAAGAAACCAATGAGTCCTGTGGGGCAGGATGGTATCCTGCGCGCCGATTGGCAATCGGCGCAAACTGGCCGATTAACAATCGGCGCAAACTGGCCGATTAACAATCGGCCTGCAGGTTGCCAACCTGCCCCACAGCCTCACCACACCCGGCAAGGATCCTTCCGCACCATGGGCTGGCCCGCCTTGCAAGCGAAAGCCGTGGCGAACTCCGGCATGTTCGCGGCCACGCCGTTGATGCGATATTCCGGCGGCGAATGCGGATCGGTGATGGCGTGCACGCGCTTGCTCTCGGCGCGCTCGTCGCCGCAGGCCCATTGCGCGAATCCGATGAAGAACCGCTGCTCCGGCGTGAAACCGTCGGCGGGCGATAGCTTCTGTTCGCGGGTGGCGTCCTTCCAAGCTATGTAAGCCAGGATCTCCCCGCCCAGATCGGCGACGTCCTCGCCCAGCGTCAACCGGCTGTTGATCTTGATGTCGTCCACCACGGTGTATTGGGCATACTGATCGGCCACGCAGTCGGCGCGCTTTTGGAATTCCTTGGCATCCGCCGCGGTCCACCAGTCGTGCAGGTTGCCGTGCGCGTCGAACTGGCGCCCCTCGTCGTCGAAGCCATGCGTCAATTCATGGCCGATGGTGCCGCCGGTGTCTCCGTAATTCGGCGCGTCGTCCATCTTGGAATCGAACAGCGGCGGCTGCAGCACGCCCGCCGGAAAGTTGATGTCGTTCATCTGCGGATCGTAGTAGGCGTTTACCGTGGGCGGCGTCATGCCCCATTCGCCGCGATCCACCGGCTTGCCGATCTTGGCCAACTGGCGGCGCCCTTCAAAAACAGCGGCGCGATACGCATCACCCGCAAAATCGCCGCGATCGATACGGATGGAGCTATAGTCGCGCCACTTGTCCGGATAGCCGATCTTGTTGGTCACCGCGTGCAGCTTCAAAAGCGCCTGCCGTTTGGTGGCTTCGCTCATCCAAGGCAACTGCTTGATATCGTCCTCCATGGCCTTTTCGATCTCTTTGGTCATGGTCAGGGTGCGCGCCTTCATGTCCGGGCCGAAGGTGCGCTCCACGAACACCTGCCCCAGCGCCTCGCCCAGATCGCCATCCACGTACTGGACGCAGCGCTTCCAACGCGGCCGCTGCTCGGGCGTACCGCGCAGATACTTGCCGAAGAATTCGAAATTGGCCTGCACGAAGGGCGTGGACAAGTACGCCGCGCGGGCGTCCACCAGGTGCCAGCGCATGTAGGCTTTCCAATCCGCGAGCGGCGTGGTGGTCAGCAACGTTTGGACTTCCTTGAAGAAGGCGGGTTCGCTCACGTTGTATTCGTTCAATTCGCCCAGGCCGGCGGCCTTCAAGTAGCGCGTCCAGTTCAATGCGGGCGTCAGCGCCTGCAACTGCGCGCGGTCCATCTTGTGGAAGAGCTTGTATGGATCGCGCTGCTCGACGCGCGTCAGCGAAGCCTTCGCCAGCGCGGTTTCGATGCGCATGATGGCCTGCGCTTCCTTCGCGGATCGCGCCCGCGAATCGCCCGCCAGTTCCAGCATTCGCTGCACGTGCGCAACATATTTGGCGCGGATCTCCTCGGATTTGGCGTCGGTCTTGGTGTAATAATCGCGGTCCGGCAGGCCCAGGCCGCCCGCTCCGGCAAACGCGATCTCGCGCGAGGAATCCGAGAAATCCTGGCTCGCGCTGAAGCCGAACAGCATGCCAAAATCCTGCGTGAGGTGTTCGCGCGCCAGCAATTCCGGGAAGTCCTTTACCGATTTCAGCGCGGCAATGGCGGCCAGCTCATCGCGCAAGGGAGTTGCGCCGGCCTTCTCCACGGCGGGTTCGTCCATGCACGCCGCGAAGAAGTCGCCAATCTCACGCTCCACCGCCGAGCGCGCCGGGTTGGGCTTGGCGGCGTCCAACAGAATGCCCCACAGGAAGCGCTCGTTGTCCTGTGTCAGCTTGGAGTAGACGCCCCAGCTCGATTGGTCGGAAGGAATGGGATTCTTCTTCAGCCAGCCGCCGCACGAATAGCGATAGAGGTCCTCGCAGGGATTGACGGACGGGTCCATGTCGGTCAAATCCAGGCTCGGGCTATAGGGGAGCGACTGGAGCGGCGTTTCGGGAGTCTGCGCGCAGGCAGACGCGGCCGCAAGGATGAGAATGCAGGATAAGCGCATGAGATTTTCACCAAAGCAATGAGCGTAACACTTCAGTGTTTTTGTGGGGCGGGCAATTCTGCCCTGGGGTCCCCTTTGGGGACGGCTTTCAGCCGGCTCTGGCCGCCTGAAAAGGCGGCTGCGGCCAAGATTGGCCGCCCCACAAGCAAACTGACCGCCCGCGTTACAATTGAACTGTTCATAAATGCCAGCCTATGGGTCCTCTCACTTGCGGCGCGCAACGGCGTTATGGTCTTGCGCCCTGTGGTTTGCCGTTGTCGAAAGTGCGCCCGCCCAGTCCCCGCCGCCTCCCGGCAAGGGTGTTCCGGATGCCTCCAAGCCGGACTACTCGAAGGATGCTTTGGTCGTTGAGAAGCTCGACACCGATGTGACCTTCGCGGCGGACGGCACCCGGGTATGGGAACAGAGCCTCGTCGTGCGCATCCAGTCGGATGCGGGTGTGCGGCAATTCGGCGTCCTCAGGTTTCCCTACAGCGCGGCGGACGAAAAAATCGATCTGGTCTATGTCCGGGTGCGCAAGCCGGATGGCCGCGTGATCGAGACTCCCGAAGCGAGCGTGCAGGACATCCCCTCCGACGTTGCCCGTTCCGCTCCGACCTATAGCGATCTGCGGGAGAAGCAGGTTCCGGTTAAGGGGCTCGGCGCCGGAGACGTGCTGGAGTCTCGGGCGCGCTCGACACGCACGAAGGCCGAGGTTCCCGGCCACTTCTGGCTTGCGCATAATTTCATAAAAGATGCCATCGTGCTGGAGGAGACGCTGCGCGTCGATGTCCCGCGGGATAAGTACGTAAACGTGAAGAGCCCTTCGCTGCAACCGGCGGTGACCGAGGAAAACGGACGGAAGGTTTATCTCTGGAAAACCGCCCAACTCGAGCATCCCAAGCCCGACGATCCGAAAAAAGAGCCGGCCGCCGCGCCGCCCGCGGTTCAGTTGACCACCTTCAAGAACTGGGAGGAGGTCGGCCAGTGGTACCGGCAATTGGCGACGCCCAGGGCCGCTGTAACCGATGCGATTCGCACGAAGGCTTCCGAACTCACCAAGGGACTCGCCACCAGCTTGGACAAGAAGAAAGCAATCTATAACTATGTCTCGACGAAATTCCGTTACATTGCCATCTCCTTCGGCTCCGGCCGCTATCAACCGCACACAGCCGATGAAGTCCTGGCGAACCAATATGGCGACTGCAAAGATAAACACACCCTGCTCGCCGCGCTGTTGAAAGCTGAAGGCGTTGAGGCGTGGCCGGCGCTCATCGGCGCGGGGACCAAGCTGGATGCGGACCTGCCTTCTCCCGGGCAGTTCAATCACGTGATCACAGTGATACCGGAAAACAAGGAGTTCGTCTGGCTGGACACCACTCCGGAGGTTGCGCCATATGGAATGTTGGAGTCCAGCCTGAGAGACGAGCAGGCTCTGGTTATCCCGGCCGCGGGGGCACCGGCCTTGACCACCACTCCCGCGGACCTGCCGTTTCCGGCCGAGGAAAGGCTCGATGCAAAAGCGGCGTTGTCGGCGGATGGCACACTGACCAGCCACATGGAGTATACACTGCGCGGCGACGCGGAAATCCTCTTCCGCAGCATCTTCCACCAAACGGCGCCGGCGCAGTGGCAGGAGTTCGTGCAGAGGTTCTCGCTCGGCAGCGGGTTTATGGGGACGGTCAGCAATGTCGAAGTGGAAAACCTGGAGAACACCGAAGCGCCGTTTCGATTTTCCTATGATTATCTGCGGAAGGAGTACGCAGACTGGGCGAATCGCCGTATCCTGCCGCCGATTCCTCTTATCGGCCTCCCGCGCGATCCCGACGCGGACCCACCGGCGGAGCCGTTCAATGCCGGGGCGCTGGGCGAGTCGGTTTACAAGGGGACTATACGGCTTCCGGAAGGCTACACCATCGAACTGCCGGAACACGCCAGCCCGCACACGGACTTTGTCGAATACACCGCCACCTATGCGGTGAAGGACGGGGTTCTCTCCACCGAGCGGCGCATGGTGGTGAAGAAGTCCAAGGCTCCGCCGGGCGCCTGGCCGGATTACGTGAAGTTTGGAAAGGCTGTTCTGCAGGATGAGAACCAGTTTCTGCAGTTGACGGCCGGGAGCGGAGCAGGGCCCGCTGTCGCGGTTCAAGGTAACGCCGAGGCGGAGGAGCTGGTGCGGCAGGGCGTCGCGTTCCTGCAGGGCCACGCATTGGAGTCGGCGCACAATGCTTTCGCCCAGGCGGAGCGCTTGAATCCCCAGCAGCGCAACCTGTGGATCGGCTATGGCACTCTTTTCGGCATGGAGCAGAAGATGGACAAGGCGGTGGAAGCCTACCAAAAGGAGCTTCGGTATCATCCCGAGAATCTTGGCCTGTACCGGATTGTGGCATCGCTGCAACAGCAGATTAAACGCCCCGATGACGCCATGGCGACTTTGCGCGCGCTGGTAAAGGTCTCGCCAGGCGACCTGGATGGGGCCTTGGAACTCAGTAACCTGTTGACCGCCAAGAAACTCTACAGCGAGGCCGTGGATGTGGCGCAGAAAGCGCTGGCAGCCACTCCCGATAACGTGAAGTTGCAGCGCGTGTTGGGCGAGGCGCTGCTGCGGGCGGGCCGCAAAGATGAAGGGTTGGCTATACTGCGCAAAATGGGAGAGCAGGGCGCCGACAGCGAGATGCTTAACGATGTAGCCTATGCCTTGGCCGACACCGCGGCAGATGCCGCGCTGGCCCGGCAGTACGCCGAAAAGGCCGTGTCGACGATCGAAGAGGAAACCGCCAAGTGGAATCTTGCCGGGTTGCGGAACGAAGATTTGCAACGGGTGACATTGCTCGCGGCAGCTTGGGACACATTGGGGTGGGCGTATTTCAAGCTCGGCGAACTGGACAAGGCGTACCGCTATGTGAACGCCGCATGGATGCTCTCCGAGGATGCCGCCTGCGCCGACCATCTCGGGCAGATCTACGACCGGCAAGGGAAGACCCAACAAGCCATTCATAGCTACGAACTGGCGCTGGCCGGCAACGAAGGATTGGACGAAACGCGCGCGCGGCTGAGAAAGCTGGGAGGCGCGCAACCCCAGCCCTCGGCTGCGCGCAAAGACGGACTGCACGCCGGCGTGCCAAAGCCCCCGCCGCCTTCGGGCGCCGACGAGTTGGGAAGGCTCCGGACGACGGCCGTACCCGCGCTGACGCAGATGAACGGCAGCGGCGAATTCTTTGTATTGTTTTCGGCGCGAAAAGTCGAGGAGGTGCAGTTCATCGACGGCGTGGAAGATCTGGCGAAAGCCACGGACGCGCTTTTGAAGGCGCATTACGGCGTTCCCTTTCCCGACGATGGCCCCGAGAAGATCGTGCGGCGCGGGATTCTGTCGTGTTCGGCCTATACCACGCCGCGTTGCCAGTTCGTGTTTCTGCCGCCCAACCTCACCAGAAAGTAACCGCCGGTCAGGGCCGCGGCGCGTAAAAGAAGTAGGTAGCCTGGTAGTCGACCGGCGCTTCCGCGCCCGCATGGGATTTGTCGCAGCCCGCTGCCGGAGCCAGACCTCCCTCGGTATCCACGCGCTGTATGTAGGTCACGCGCGCGAATGTGCCGCTCCCCTCATTGGAAGTAGTCTTCAGTAACAGCCACGGCACTGCATTCGCGTTAGGCGCGTTCGCGCGCTGCAGGACCTGCCCGGTGACCTTGCTGCCGTCCGCGGCTTCCCACGCCGGGCCTTTGTAATGCTTCCCAATGACGCCGCCTTTTTCGTCCAGCAGGTCCGCCTCTGGCCTGTCGAGCACCCACGCCACCTGGTTCGGTTCCCCGGGTTTCACGCTGCAAACGTATATCTGCTTTCCCTTTCCTAAAGCCTTCAGCAGAACGACATCAGTAGCGGGAGCCTTCAAGTTTTCGGGAACTTTCGGCGATGCGATCTGCGCGGCGGCGGCGCCAGCTATCAGACTCATCACACAAATGGAGATCATACTCGCACGTGCCATTCCCACAGTCTATCGCGCGGGTGGCACAACCACCAACCACCAGCCACCAACCACCAACCACGGCGCCCGAAGCGCGCCCCAGTATACTGAAGGTTTCATGGACTCATCGGAACCGCTCCTCTTCCGCATCGCGCGATGGCTCACGTTCGGCTCGGCGGTAGCTATTATTTTTTCCATCGCCGCATCGCAAATCCTGTTGGCGCTGGCGCTGGCGGCTCTGCTGTTGTCCGGAGGGCGCATGCGGCTGCCGCGCATCTGGCTTCCGCTCGGACTGTTCTTGTTAGGCACGCTGATCTCCCTGGCGCTCTCGCCCAGCCCCGCGGCCGGGCTGCCGCAAGTCCGCAAGATCTTCGTCTTCACCACCCTGCTGGTAGTCTTCTCGACGCTGCGCGACATCGTCGTGATCCGGCGGCTGTTCCTCTGCTGGGCGGGCGCCGGGACGCTGACCGCGCTCCGCGGCCTGGTGCAGTTCGGCCGCAAAGTGCAGGAAGCGCACGCGCAGGGCCGCGGCTTTTACGATTTCTACATCGCCGAGCGCATCACCGGCTTCACCAGCCATTGGATGACGTTCGGCGGCGAGGAGATGTTCGCGCTCCTGATGATCACCGCGTTTCTCTTCTTCGCGTGCATCGCCCGCAAGCGCGCCGGGCTGTGGCTGCTGTGCGCTTTGCTGATGGCGCTCGCGCTGCTGCTAGGCTTCACGCGCAGCATCTGGGCGGCCAGCGCCGGCGCTGGAATCTACCTGCTTTGGTTCCGCAAGCGCGTGCTCGTGCCGGTGGTGCCGGTGATTCTGCTGCTGATCGCATTTCTGGCCCCGGCTTCCATTCGCGAGCGCTTCTCGTCCATGCTCAAGCCCGGCAAATTGGATTCCAACCAGCACCGCATCGTCACCTTGCGCACGGGCCTCCAAATGGTCCGCGCGCATCCCTGGTTCGGGCTGGGGCTTGAAGAGGTAGGGCTGCAGTTTAACCGCTATGTGCCGCCCGATATCCCGCGCCCGCTGCCGGATGGCTATTATGGCCACCTGCACAGCATCTATCTGCAATACGCGGCCGAGCGCGGCATTCCCACCATGCTGTTGATGCTGTGGATGCTGGGGCAGATCCTGTGGGACTGTCTGCGCCGCATCCGGCGTCTTCCGCCGGGGCGCAGCGATTTGAAATTCGTACTGCACGGCGCGGTGGCGGTGGTAATCGCCACTCTGATCGCCGGATGCTTCGAATACAACCTGGGCGATAGCGAAGTGCTCACCATGTTCCTGGTGGTGGTGGGCTGCGCCTACGCAGCCATGGCCACCGCTGTAGAGACGGGAACGGACACTGCGGTTGCCTGACGCACTCGATATCGAAGACGCTCCCGCGCTGCTCGCGTATCTACGGCGCACCGGCCGCATCGCGCCCGGCGAGCAGCCGCGCATCGCGATTCTGCGGGGCGGCGTTTCCAACCGCACCGTGCGCGTCGAGCGCGAATCCGGCGAGGCGTGGGTCTTGAAGCAGGCGCTGGCCAAGCTGCGCGTTCCGGTGGATTGGTTCAGTTCGCCGGAACGCATTCATCGGGAAGCAGCCGGCCTGGAATGGCTGGCGCGCCTGGCCCCGCCGGGTTCGATCACGCCGCTATTGTTTGAAGATCGCGAGCGGTATCTGCTGGCCATGCAGGCCGTTCCGCATCCGCATGAAAATTGGAAGACCATGCTGCTCGCCGGGAAAATCTGCGCCGATCGTTTCCGCCAGTTCGCCACGCTGCTCGCCACCATCCACCGCGATTCATACGGGCGTGCGGATTTCGCGGAAGTATTCGGCGATCGCGGGTTCTTCGAATCGCTGCGCCTGGAGCCCTATTACGGCTATTCCGCGCAACAGGAGCCGGCCGCCGCGGCTTTTCTGGACTCCCTCATCCGCGAAACACTGGCCTGCCGGATCACCCTGGTGCACGGCGATTACAGCCCGAAGAACATACTGATTCACGACCGCCGCCTGGTGCTGCTCGATCACGAAGTGATCCACTTCGGCGACCCGGCCTTCGATCTGGGCTTCTCGCTGACGCATTTTCTCAGCAAGGCGCATCATCTGCCGGCGCTGCGGCGCGAGTTCGTTTCCGCCGCGCGGGAGTATTGGCGCGTTTACGCGGATGCTCTTGGCGCACCCGGATGGGCGGCGGACCTGGAGCCGCGCGCGGTGCGGCACACGCTGGCCTGCCTGCTCGCGCGCGTGGCGGGCCGTTCGCCGCTCGAATACCTGGACCCTGCCGAGCGAGTCCGCCAGCGCGATGCGGTGCTGCGGATCATGCCCTCCGCGCCCGCCCGCATCGCGGATCTGATATCTATGTTCGAAGAGCGATTATGCCTATCGTCGAGCGTTTGACCGCCGCCGAAATCCTGGACAGCCGGGGTCGTCCGACTGTCAGTGCAACCTGCACCCTGGCGGGCGGCGCGACCGCATCCGCCTCGGTTCCCTCGGGCGCCTCCACCGGCACGGCCGAGGCGCTGGAGTTGCGCGATCGCGATCCACGGCGCTATGGCGGCCTGGGTTGCCGCAAAGCCGTTGCGCACGTCTCGGGCGAGATCCATGGCGCGCTGGCCGGCCGGAGCTTCGCCGACCAAGCCGAACTGGACCGCGCCCTGATCGATCTGGATGGCACGCCCAACAAATCGCGGCTCGGTGCGAACGCTATCCTGGCTGTCTCCATCGCATTCGCGCGGGCGTGCGCGCAAGAGCGCGGCGTGCCGCTATACCAATATTTCGCGGCAATGCTGGGCCACGCGCCGGACACGCTGCCGCGCCTCACCATCAACCTGTTCAGCGGCGGCAAGCACGCGGGACGGCAGGTGGCCATCCAGGACGTGCTGATCGTGCCCGCCCGCCCCAGCACTATCGACGAGTCGCTGGTCATGGCTTACGACGTCTACCAGGCAGCCGCCGCCCTGATTCTGAAACGCTATGGCATGCGGCTGCTCACCGCCGACGAAGGCGGACTCGCGCCGGCCTGTGACAGCACCGAGGAACTGATCGAGATGGCCGTGGTGGCGATCAAGTCGGCGGGTTACCGGCCCGGCTCCGACGTAATGCTCGCGCTGGACGTGGCGGCCAGCCACTTCTATGACAACCACCAATACCACCTGGACGGCGCCGTGCTCGATAGCGCCGGGATGATCGGCCGGTTGGTCCGCTGGGTGGAGCGCTATCCGATTGTGAGCGTGGAAGACGGCCTCGCCGAAGACGATTGGGAATGGTGGCCTACGCTCAGGCTGGCGCTGCAGAAGCGCGCGCGAGTTGTGGGCGACGACCTGCTCTGCACCAATCCGCAGCGCATCCGCCGCGCCGTCGAGGCCGAAGCCTGCAATACGCTGCTGCTGAAGCCCAACCAGATCGGCACTTTGACGGAGGCAGCGGAAGCCTGGCGGCTCGCCACCGATGCCGGCTGGCAGGTGACCATCAGCGTGCGCAGCGGCGAGACGGAAGATAACTGGGCAGCCGACTTGGCCGTGGGCTGGCGCGGCGATCAGTTCAAGCCCGGCTCGATTACGCAATCCGAACGGTTGGCGAAATATAACCGGTTGTTGGCGATCGAGGGAGAGACGGGGTGGCCGGTAGTGCGTTGGCCGCGTTGAGCGTTCAACAGATGGTGGTGAGCTAAACTAGAAGTATGGCACAGGTGACGCCGCTATTGGCCCAAGTTGTACAAGCGCTGGGAACCGGCGCCACCGCCCGCCTACTCGGTGCGGATCGCGCGCAAGTCTCGCGCTTGACCGCGGGCAAGGAAGCCATCGGCAGTGAGATGGGACGGCGCATCGCGGACCTGCACGACGTATTGACTCGTATCCTGCGCGTTTATAGCCGCGACGCTGCGGCCATGTGGCTGGTTGGCTCGGAACCGCTATTGGGCGGCGCCCGGCCGATCGACGTGCTGGTGATGGAAGGCGCCGCGCCCGTTGTTCGGGCCATCGACGGAATGGCCGCAGGGGCCTACGCCTAGCAGGACGGAGCCGAGAAATGCCCATGATCGTCGAAATTGGAACCCCGATCGAGAGATCCCCGGAGATTCGCAAGGGCCGGCCGTGCATCGCCGGGACGGGCGTCTCCGTTCGGAGGATTGCCGGATGGTACAACCTGGGTCTAAGTCCAGAAGAGATCACCGCCAAAATCGGGCACCTCACACTGGCGCAGATTCATGCGGCGCTGACCTACTACCATGCAAACCGGGACGAGATTGACCACGACATCGCGACTGAGGACGCTGTGACCGAAGAGATCTTTCCCACGCCCGCCAAACCGATGTGAGTCTCCGTCTGTATCTTGACTTGACGAGGGCGCTGTGGATGGGCAGGTCAGGCACTTTCTTGGTTGTCGCGCCGTCATTGTAGAATGAACTCCGTGCGCATTCCGATGTCCGGGCTATTGGTCTGCGCGCTTGTTTCCGAGGCGTGCAACTCGCCCGGGCATGCCATCCGGCCTGTGATTTACGCCCGAGATGACAATGCGGCCTTGGCTATGAGGTCGGCATCCTCAATTCTACTGGTAGAGGTCAGGACAGCAAACCTCTCTGGTGACGTGCGCAACGTGAATAAACCAACGGGGATGGGTGGCCCGATGACGCCTACTATTCCATTCCGCCTGGCACGCGGCGCGTGTCAAGCACTTTGAGACACCCAGCATAGATATTTAGTGACTATCTTCCTTTGTCTTTGGGTCGGGTGGAAGCGGCTTGTTGATCCAGACCTCCGAGGGTAAAGACAGTGGTTTAGGA